>Ga0247608_10000474_pt1 | contig 64872 bp, 58 predicted proteins | sample 176DNAGHGlowgp2_FD_193490 | JGI IMG/M metagenome (GOLD analysis project Ga0247608, IMG submission 193490) | Sheep rumen microbial communities from Palmerston North, Manawatu-Wanganui, New Zealand - 1766 DNA GHGlow gp2 | ecosystem: Host-associated > Mammals > Digestive system > Stomach > Rumen ... | reverse complement strand
CTGCCATCGAGCTCGTCAATGCTATTTGTGACACTGCCATTGCCTTATCAGAGGAAGGAATATCTAAGATGTCGTGGTCGGATTTTGTGGCTACGATCGAAGAACCGGAGCTCATCGCTTACCTGAAAGAACGCAGGCTATACATCAACGAAGAAACAACAACAGAGGAGGATATGTAAGATGCTTAAAACAGATATTATTGAAAAGATACCGGTATTGACTGTGCCAACTGTCACCCGCAGCGATATACGGCTCATAACAGCCCTTGTCACCGTTCTGGCGGCGACGCACCTTGTCAACAAAGTGCATAAAGTCATCCGTGAGATCGATAAGCTTGAACATCCGGATGATGTTCTCAGATTTTTTAAATGAGGAGGTAACAAGATGTGTAGTTTATTTGGCTGGACAGAGTACGCGGGCATAGTCCCACACAAGATACTTCGGAAACTTACGCAGGCACTTGCGAACGCCGCAGAGGAGCGCGGAACAGATGCGGCGGGGATCAGTTATGTGCGCGATGGACAGGTAGTCATCTACAAGCGACCTAAGCCAGCTCACAAGCTGCACTTCAACCCGCCTGAGGGTATAACGGCAGTCATGGGTCATACCCGCATGGCCACACAGGGCGATAAGAAGCTGAACTTCAACAACCACCCATTCGCCGGCACTGCCGGCGGTACTTCATTCGCCTTTGCTCATAATGGGGTGTTGTGGAATGATAAGGAGCTGAGGAAGGATAAACTCATACCTGAAACACATATAGAAACGGATTCTTACGCTGCCTGTCAGCTCATAGAGCAGCAGAACAAGCTAGACTTCGACAACCTGAAGTATATGGCTGAAATCGTAGAGGGCAACTTCACATTCACTTTGCTCGATCAGGAGAACAATCTCTATATCGTCAAGGGCAGCAATCCCATGTATCTCCTGCACTTCAAGTCTCTCGGACTCTACATCTATGCTTCCACCGAGAGCATAATGAAGAAAGCACTGAAACAGGTTGGCCTCCATAAGTTTGCTACGGAACGTGTTGAGACTGACGAGGGTGATATCCTCCAGATAGACCGTCACGGTCAGATCACCCGCTCCGAGTTTGAGCCGAAGGTTTACCGCATGAAGTACGCTCCGTGGTTGGATGACGACCTCTATACTTATTATAATATACACGAGGAGATGCTTCTCGCCTACTGCGGATGTTACGGCGTTGACAGTTCAGACGTCGAACTGCTGCTGGAGTACGGCTACAGCTGCGACGAGGTAGAAGAGATGCTCGCTGACCACGACCTGCTCCGCGAGGCCTTGCAGGATGTGAAGTTCATTTGCGGTGAGGAGAAGTACGAAAGCTGCTACGGCTACGGAGGGGCGTTCTGAAAAGCATACATTTTGAAACAGCCGGAAAACGGCGAAAAAAGAGTTCCAAAAAGTGTGGTTTTGACTTCTGGGACGTTCCGGAAGTCGCCACCACTTTTTGAAACAGACTGGAGGCAGTATGGACAACAGAGTTTATGGTTACGCCCGCGTATCTACCCGGGAGCAGAACGAGGACAGACAGCTTGAAGCGCTCACGAAGTTCGGTGTGCCTGAGCAGAACATTATCATCGATAAGGCGTCGGGCAAGGATACTGAACGTGAAGGCTATCAGTACCTTAAACGGCAGATACTCCGTAAGGGCGATACTCTCGTTATCAAGGAGCTGGACAGGCTCAGCAGAAATAAAGCTGACATCAAGCGAGAACTGGAACAGTTCAAGGATATGGGCGTCAGGGTCAAGATACTGGATATCCCCACTACGCTGACGGACTTCCCGCCGGAACAGGAGTGGGTAATGGAGATGATAAACGCCATCCTGATAGAGGTCCTCGGGGCTATAGCCGAGAACGAGAGGCGGAAGATACGTGCTAGGCAGCGTGAGGGTATTGATGCTGCCAGGAAGAAAAACGTCCGCTTCGGGCGACCGTCAAAGCCTCTGCCGGATAACTGGCGTGAGGTACTTGCGGAAGTCCGCAGCGGAAACAAAAAGCCTGTAGAAGCGATGTGGGAGCTTGGTATATCCCGGTCATGCTACTACAGACTGTATAACAAAGCGCAACTCTAAGTAGAGGCTCGTTACTTCAAGTCTCTACTCAATTTATTACAAAAAAACAGAGAATAATTCGTAATTACGTTTTTCAGAAAAACACCCTTCAAAAATCTTGAAATAATCCCCCTTTTTGATGATTTTTCATAGAGCGTTTTTTAAAAAACGTAAATTCAAAAATAATTCTGATTTTTTCTGATGTGGATTAAACCTCTTAGCAATTTATATCTTAAGATAAAAAACTACATAACATCTGCAATTCATATACAATACGTATTAGCACTAGCGGTATGTCGAATATCATTTCTGCAACAGCTGTTCTTCAAAAGTATCAATATCATTAAGCAGCCACATAAACTCACAAAACTCCAGCTCCATGTTTTCAAGTATCAATTCTTTCAGGTCAGATGACATCCGCTTTGTATGTTTAAGTTTATTTAAAACCTTCGTACACATCTCATTGATCTTAGGATTAGTTTTGCTCATTGATATGGCTTTGCTAAGCATTCCAAATGCGAGATACTTATCGTTATTCCTGAAAGCAGACGTTCCTAAATTCATTAATACTATAGGGAATAATTCGGGAGATTTTTCATAATAAACCGCATAGCTCTTTATATAATAAAGGCGATCAAGATAGAACTTCAAGAATGAGGAAGTATTATTCCTCACATCTGAAAAAGAATAAAATGATGGCTCTGGATATTCACCAAGATTAATACTATCTAAAGGAATATCATTCCATTTCACAATCCTGGTTATGTTTATCTGAGAATCCAGCTCTTCAGCTGCATCATATCTAAGGCTTTTGTCTGTAATTTCTTTATATGATAACAAAGTAAACCCATGATCAGACAGATTACGCCATACTATATCAGCCAATACACCGCCCTGCATTATAAAGCCAGTTCTGAAGTGGCTAATATCATCAATTTCATTAATAGAGGATATCATAGCCATAAGAGATGCGGATTCTCTTCTCAGAAATTCTCCGTCAAGTCCATCAGGCATATGAAAAAAATACATATTGCTATAATCATTAAGCACAGGTCCTTTTTCGCTAATTCCTATGTTATCCAGCTTAAAATCAATTGGGATCACGCCTTTCAGCATTAAATCAGCTGCTAATTTATCTATAAAAAAATGAGGTTTCATTTACATCTCTCCTATTATATAAATATGCACCGTTCCGTTATCTTTATTGAGGCCCTTAAATATTAAAGAAAACTCGGCCTTTCCCGCACTCAACTGATTATTCATATAACTCTCTGAGATCCAATTACTGATAGACGTCTCCGCTTCATATCTAATACCATTATATGTAAACCAAAGCTTTGTCATAAAAGTTGCACGTACCATAACCTGCTTCAATCCACATTCCGTTGTCAGCTTATACATCTTACCGGTCTCCAGTTGTTTAGCGTCTTTAGTCTTATCAAGGTCAATATACGATCCGAACTGCTCTTTACACTCTGCAAGAATATCAGATTCATCAGTTCTTTTTATCACGCTGCTGCAGTAGTGAATTTTAGGTTCTTTTACGGGCTTTTCATACGGAATGCATACCGCATATTTAAATAACCCTGCAAGCACCTCACTAAGATCTTTCTCAGACTCGATTAATGCCGTTAATCTACAAACATCTTTAGGTGGAATATCCTTATCATCTTCTATCATAGAAGAAAATAACCATTTTATTCTCTCAACTGATTCCAAACTGATGTAAGGACAGATATCCTTCTTGAAGGTCTCTGCAACTTCATCAACACTGGCAGAATCAATAACTGCTTTGAACTGACTATGAATACCAGCTTTGCCGTTCATTATTTCACTGACTTTCTTGGAACTCATGCTGATCTGATCACTGTCTTCACTATCCATCTCATTGTAAAACGGAGCAAATAATTTTTCAAAAAGTTTTTCTTGACTGACATTGTACATATTTGACTGAAGTATTTTTATGAACTCAACGATTGAGAATTCAGACATAAATACACCTCCGTAAAAAGTGGGTAAAAACTGGGAAAATTCCCGGCAAAGACTTGCGCTGATTGATGTGCTATTATAAAAGCACACAGCAGCAATGTTGTGAATTCATTTTAAAGGAGGAACCCGATATGTTCGGATTCAACTATTTCGGCGGCTATCCGCCGGCCTTTGGATATCCTTGCGGCTATCCGCTTGGATTTTCCCATTCCTGGTTCAGTAACAGCTTCTACTGGCACAACACGAGCTACACGCCCCGCCAGGTGATCTCACGTGAACCGGAGTTTTCGGCACGTCGCCTCATACTCGACCAGTTCACTGGGGAATACAAAGTGAAGGAGAGGGACGGCAGGATTGTCGTCGTGGGAAAATTCAAGATTACAGATGAACTGATCATCAAGCCCTTACGTCCGAATGTGTTCGAAGGGCTCAATTTCGAAATTGAGTACGACGGCGAGAAGTATTCTGTGACACTCACCTTTAGTGAGTACTGCAAGAGACAGTTGTTGCCGCATCTGCCGTTCTTCAAGCGCAATCCCGATTGCAAGGACGCCTATATCGTCGCAGCTGTTTTTCATGCACTCCAGAACTTTCCTGACGCAAAGTTTCTGCAGATTGCCGATCGTTCTGGCTGGGTACACTTTGAAGACGGCAGCATCGATTTCGCATCATCTGCGTCGGTATTTCCCGGTCTTGAGGAGTACTATCCTGAAGACGTCAAAAGCAGAAAGCTCTTAACGACCGACCGTGCTCTCACAGACATCATCGGCGAATACAGAGATGTTTTGCATATGTGTCCGGAGCTCATCACGCTTGACATCATCAGGATCCATGCTATTATCTCTCGCTTCGTATGTCCGACTTCACCGGCAGATGAAGCCTTCGTAATCAAACCGGCAGGTGAGCATAGCGCAAAGGTCGCGATCGCTTGCCTGAAAACAAAGAATTACACAAGCACGGCGGTGTGTCCGCTGACTGCAGGCAGAATGATCCTCAGGAGAGAACTTGACCAGTGCAGCGACGGAGTTGCAGTTTTCCGCGATACTTCGCTTATCGAAGACAGAAAGTCCCGTACTTCCAGTTTTGAGTTCCTTTATCAGGATCTGATCGGAGCTGACGGAAAGGAAACTCGCAGTTCCCATGTCATTGCCATTGTCGAGGACAATCCGGAATACATCCCGGCAAACTTCCCGGCGCAGCATCTTACGTTATCTGATTCAACAAGCGAAGTCGATGTAAAACACCGTCAGAAAACTGCCGGCGAGTTCGATGCGGCGCTTATCAGATACTTCGTTAACGATAGTAAAGATGCTATAGCCTCGCTCAGGTCTGCAGCCGATAAGATGAATGCCTACCCGGATTTCATGTTCGACTCGGAAAGGAGCAGGACGATACGTGCTCTCAGTGCGACAGCCTGGTTCCTTAAAGAACTTGGCCTCCTCGACCTCGAGGACTTCAATAATTTCTCAGCCTGGCTTACGCTCGAGAACGTTCAGTCGGACACTTCTCAGCTTGACATTATAAACGATTTCAGTGCTGTGGTTAACCCCCTCATCACCTCAGGTGATATCGGCATCGTCAGTCAGGAGGGTCCGCCATACTATACCGGTCACGAGTTCATCGTTGAGAAGGACCTTCTCAGTTTCGAGTCCGAGATCATGGATTCCCGCATAATTCCGGCGTTGAAGACGACAAGGCGTCGCAACATTGTGCTTTCGACGCTCCTGAAGGAAGGAATCCTTTATTGCAACAACAGCTACAAGAGGCACATTGAAGTCGAAGTAGCTCCCTGTCAGAAACGCTCCGTAAGCGTATACAGTGTCACCAAGAGCATTCTGAATCAGGCGGCAATCGACAAGATCAACGAGCGTGAACTCGCAGCCTTCTTCATGCGTTCAGAGCAGATGCACCGCGACTTTATGCCGGTATTGTATAACTCTTCAGGCAGTGGCATAGCCGGTGTTGCAATCAGCGCTGAGTCGGACGTTAATCGCCATCAGTATGTATCAGGCACCACCCGTTCAGGAAAGACGTTCTACCTGTGTCAGCAGGCGGTCTCGAAGGCTAGGGATGGTGACCGTGTGATCATCTTCGACCACAGCGGAGGCTTCTCAAGACGTGAGCTTGAAAAGCATCTCTCGTCTTCGGTCATATCAAAGTATGTAGACTTCTGGGACATAACTGAGCGCGGTTTACCCGTCGACTTCATGAACCTCGATGGCTGCGAGTCCCTCCCGGAAGCCAAGAATCAGCTGCTCGGAATCCTTTCTTCAGCTCTGAGAGTCACTGGTGACGTCCAGGAAAAAGTGCTCAGGCGCCGCATATCTACATTCCTCAAGGAACGTGGCTGTGAACCCGGTGTAACGCTCGGTGATATCCTCAGTTTCCTTGACATCGGCGATCAGATCCAGAAGAAGCTCTACGAGAAGCTCTTCGATGTCTTCGATAGTATCGACGGCATCAGGCAGGATGCTGCCGGCTGGGATCAGTTCTTCAGACATCGCAAGCGTATTATCGTCGTCTCGGCTGCTGCTGACAGCATCCACAAGAGTACACACCTGATGGATATGCTGCTCTCAAGCTTGTTTTCTTACAAGCAGCGCAATCCCGCTGAGAAGCTTACTGTAGTCATCGATGAGGTTGAAGATCATTTCATAGCTACTGACTCCCCCATTGATACAATGCTCAGGAAAGGCGGCAAGCACGGCTTGTCACTGCTTCTGGCCTCGCAGGAATTCTCACTTGAAAAGGATTCCCTCGGCAAGCTCATCGGAAACTGCGGCACACTTATATTCTTCCGTCCTAAATCTGATGCTCTGAAAGACGTGGCTAAGATTACAGGATTTGACACGTCAACTCTCGCCGGACTCGATCAGGGTGAGTGCGTAGCGGTTGGTAATTTCTGCGATTCATTTTCCGGGAAAAACAAGCGTGTTGCACTCAAGGGCAGGACATACACACAGGAGCTTTAAACTCCTCACCGGTTGCGCCCTCTGGGGCGCAACCCCTCATGTTTATTTTAACACATTTAACGGAGCAGGTCAAGAGATTTGCTCGGAAAGGAGGACGATTATGCTGACTAAGGAAAACACTTTCACAGAGTACCCCGATATCGTATCGCCGAAGCAGATGATGCAGATGCTGCATATAGGCAGAAATAAGGCTTTTGAACTGTTAAAGGGCGATATACACTCTATCCGTATCGGTAGTACGCATAAGATACCAAAGATATATATCATCGAGTATCTGAACGAACATTCAATGGATAACTAATGACCACAATCACGGCTGCTGAGATAAACAGCAGCCGGATTTTTAAGGAGGATAACTATGATAGATTATAAGCTCCATATAAACAAAGGTCTGTGGCACGTCAATTTCTACGTTGAAGAAGTCGGCGGGAAAAAGAAGCGTAAGCAGCTTTCGACGGGCGTAAAGGCGTATGATAACTACGGACGCAGGATTAATAAGCGTATGGCTGACGAGAAGGCTCAGGAGATAGTATCTCGTTATGACGGTATAGTTGACAGTGATTTTTCCGTATGGACGTTGGATAAGTGTGCAAAATACTGTCTTGAAAACAACAAGACCAAGATGTCTCCGACTACCTATAATGATTACATCTGTGCTCTTAATAAGCATATCACCCCATACTTCAAGGACGGCAAGTCTCTGAAAGAGATCAAAGCACATGATATAGAGGTATTCTGTGAGCATATACTGGAACAAGGAAGAAGTCCTAAGACTGTACATAAGCTTCTCAGCCTTATCGGTCCTGCATTTAGATACGCCGAAAAGAACGACTTTATCATCAAGAATCCTATGAGGGTCATTGACAGACCTACCAAGGTCAAGAAGGAAAGCCATTATTATAATGCTGAGCAGCTGAACACTCTCGCAAATGCTGCTAAGGGCTCATACATAGAAACGCCCGTTATACTCGCTATGGTACTCGGACTCAGACGTTCTGAAATAGTCGGTATCACATGGGACAACGTTGATTTTGATAACAGGCTGCTGCATATAAATCAGAGTGTTATTGTAGGCGATTCCAGTATACTCCCACATGGGACGTATAAGATCATCGGTCACACAAACAGCCGTAAACCGAAGGATATTATACTGAAATACTTTCTCAAGACCGAGAGCAGCGAAAGAAGCTTCACTATGAACGATGCTCTTTATAGCTACCTTAAGGCTCTGAAAGCGGAGCAGGATAATATGATAAGGGAGACGAATGAATATCGTGATTTCCTTTGCGTTAACCCTGTAGGTGCGTTAATAACGCCGGACAGTATAACACATTACTTCATAAAACTCCTCGACGAAAACGAGCTTCCGCACATAAGATTTCACGAACTCAGGCACTCATGTATCAGTCTCCTCGCCAATAATACCGCGTTCTCGGTAAAGCAGGTACAGGACTACGCAGGTCACAGCGACTTCCTCACGACGTTCAACGTGTACAGCCATACCGACGATTCGGATAAAAAGACTGAAATGGACTATATCACCAGCTGCTTCACCGACCTGTTTGGAAACAACGATGAAGGATAAAACCGAAAGTCCCCGCACTTGCGGGGACAAAGCTTTATATATGTTTACTTATTACTTCCCTTGCCGTCAGCTCGGTTTTATCGTAGCCTATACGGAAGTAGTCGAGGATAGCCTTCATATCGTCCTGCATAGACAGGAATACGTCTATCAGTCGTTCTTTTTTCTCGTCCGACTGCCATTCTTTTAGTCCGACATAGTAAAAGTGCTTGATATCCTCGTTGATGAAGAAAGGAACGATGTTATTAGCAAGGCACTGTTTCAACATCAGAAGCCTGCCTATACGACCGTTTCCGTCATAGAATGGGTGTATCTTTTCAAACTCTACGTGAAATTCTGCAACGTCGTATAGGTCGAGAGACGGCTTGTTGGCGTATTTGCAAAGCAGGTTCTGCACAAGACCTGCAACTTCTTCCGGCAGGGCTGTCTCTATCTCGCCGACCTCGTTAGGATATTTCTTATAGTCGCCAATAACTGCGTAATCTGTGTCGTCCTCCATAACGCCGTTTTTGAGCATACGGTGAAGCTGCTTTATATAGTCCTCGGTTATTGGCTCGGAAACGGTATCAAGGATATAATCAAAGCATTTGAAGTGGTTTGCAGCCTCAAACACGTCGTTCACCGGAACAGTACCGTCGATAGTGCGTGTCTCATAGATATATCTGGTCTGATCGTGGGTAAGCCTGCTGCCTTCGATGTGGTTGGAGTTATATGCGAAATCAACCTGCATTCTATTGTATATGCTGCCTTTGATCTTTCTGCTCTTCTCAGAAAGCAGAACAGGCAGCAGCTCTCTTGTATCCGACATAAGGAACGCCCCCTTATCTTTTATAATATTATAGCAAGCTGAAAAAAATTAGTCAAGACGCTTTAAAAGAAGAACCGTCAGCCCGATGGACGAAAGAACTATTCTGTTGATTTTTAATCGCCTTTATTCGTCCTTGATTTTGCAAGTATCGCAAAAAAGTGTAGGAAAAATGTAGGAAATCAACGAAAAAGGCACTTCCGATTTCTCGAAAGTGCCTATTCTTCTGGGGTGGGAGATGGGATTCGAACCCACGGTCTTCGGGACCACAATCCGACGCTTTAACCAGCTAAGCTACACCCACCATATTAAATAAAAACGAGACGCCCCTAAGGGAGTGCCCCGGAGTTGTTGGATTGGCGCGCCTTGCTGGATTCGAACCAGCGGCTTACTGCTTAGAAGGCAGTTACTCTATCCAGCTGAGTTAAAGGCGCACAGAATAATACAGCAGCCGTAAAGCTGCTTTTAATGGAGCGGGTGATGGGAATCGAACCCACGTGTTCAGCTTGGAAGGCTGACATTCTACCATTGAACTACACCCGCATTTTCGTCCGTTCAACAGATAATATTATATCACGGGGCTGTATAAAAGTCAAGCCCGTTTTCAAAAAAAGTCAGTTTGCACAAAAATACTCATCATACCTTACTGCATTTTATCGCCGGAAGTGTTGCGTTTTTTCCGTCAGCTCCGATTACATATTATGGCAGCACTTTTTCTAAGAAATAATTAAGATTTACGTCTGCTTTTTCTTAATATCTATGCTTTACTATTATACTGCGGCCGGAAAGTGTCACATTTCCCGTCGCCGCAGCGTTATATTATATGCAGACCGCTTCTTATTCCGGACGGTCATCCCCTTCGCAAGAAATACACGGCCGTTCACAAGATTTTAATCGTTTTTCTTTGTCAACCCCTTGACAAACTCAGAAAATAATGATATTATATTATCAAACGTTGTATTAACTCAATTAGTACGCCTAACACAATCCTACAACATAAATATGTTAACCCGGGTTAACAAAAGTCCGCCGGACGCTCTGTTACCCGATTATATATAATGCAGACCGTCAAACTTCTGTCATACTCCGGAACATGGCCTGACACAGGCATCCGCAGAACAAGCAGAAGAATTGCGGGAAGCACCGGAGAAAAGTTAAATAATAAAAATTTCTCCGGAAGCTGACTTTTTTCTTCTTTAAATACACTTATATATGGCAGCACTTTTCCGCGCACACAGCAGAGCTGCTGCCGGCAACAGAACAAGAACAAGGAGCATACCAATGAACAAGCTAAAAAATCAGTGTGGAAGGCGCGGTGAGCGGATATTCAGCAACCTGTGCATCCTGCCCAGTCTTGCCGGAGTGCTGATATTCTTTATCATCCCTTTCGGGATAGTAGTGTACTACTCACTTATCAACAATCCGATAACAAAAGAATTCGTGGGGTTTGACAACTACAAGAAGCTGTTCACTACCGTCGCGTTCCAGAAGGCCGCAAGGAACACCGCCGCCTTCTCACTTATATCAGTACCGCTGTCGGTCATCCTTTCAATGGCTCTCGCAGTCATACTGGAAAGGAACATTCCCGGAAAGAGCGTGTTCCGCACCTTCTTCCTGAGCCCGCTCATGGTACCGACCGCCTCGGTCGTCCTCGTATGGCAGGTGCTCTTCCATGCACACGGTACAGTGAACCAGATGATAGAAAAATTCGGAGGGACGGGGATCGACTGGATAAAATCCCCCCACGGACAGATCATCATAATACTGATGTTCCTGTGGAAGAACCTCGGATACAACATGATCCTCTTCATGTCGGCGCTGGCAGGCATCCCCCGCGACATTCTCGAGGTCGCAGAGCTTGAGGGTGCGGGAAAGTGGTATCAGTTCATACATATCAAGCTGAGATACCTCTCCCCTACCATACTCTTCGTACTCATCCTCTCCCTTATCAATTCATTCAAGATATTCCGTGAGGTCTACCTGCTCACAGGCGATCATCCCTTCGACAGGCTGTATATGCTTCAGCACTTCATGAACAACACCTTCAACAGCCTTGATTATCAGAAGCTCTCTTCTGCCGCAGTCCTGTTCTCACTTGTAATGATAGTCATTATCGCCATACTCCTTATAGCGGAGGATATCTTCGGAAAGGATGTGGAGAACTGATGAAGAAAAGCACCAAAACAAAAACAGTCAACATCGTCTTCACGGTGTTCGCCGCATTTGCAGCCTTCATGTTCCTTATGCCGACGCTGCTGACGATAGCCAACTCCTTCATGACATCCAGTGAGATCTCCGCCAACTACGGCTCTATGATAAGCAACTTCACCGAGGACAAAAAGACCTTCATATCCGAGAACGTCAACCTGAAGTTCCTGCCGGACAAGGTCACTCTCGCGCAGTACAACTCAGTGCTCCTCAAGAGTCCTGATTACCTGCTGAAATTCTGGAACTCAGTCATGTTCACAGTTCCGATAACGCTCTTCCAGATGCTGGTAGCCATATTCACGGCCTACGGCTTCTCGAGATATCCCAACAAGGTGAAGGCGCTTATATTCTTTACCTACATCATACTTATGATAATGCCCTATCAGGTAACGCTTGTACCGAACTACCTTGTATCAGACAAGTTCAACCTGCTGAACACCCGCTGGGCGGTAATACTGCCGGGTATCTTCTCACCCTTCAGCATCTTCCTGCTGACCAAGGTAATGAAGCGCATACCCAATGCCTACGTGGAGGCCGCAAAGCTGGACGGCGCAAGCGAGTTCCAGATACTCACGCGCATACACCTCCCGCTGTGCAAGGGAGCGCTGGTATCCATAGCGATGCTGGTATTCATAGACTACTGGAATATGGTGGAGCAGCCGCTGGTCCTCATCAAGGATTCCTCCCTGCATCCCCTTTCGGTATTCCTTTCACAGATAAACGCCGGAGACATAGGACTTGCCTTCTCCGTCGGAGTAGTATACATGGTGCCGACTGTACTGATGTTCCTCTACGGAGAGGATTACCTCGTTGAGGGAATCGTATACTCGGGCGGCATCAAGGGCTGATACGCAAAACAAATCAAAGGAGAAGCAATAATATGAACGATAATGTAAAAGGAGCCCTCAAGGATAACGAAGAGGTGATCCGCGATCCCCGCAGGAAGCGTGAGATCATAAAGACTATACTTATTATATTCTTAGCGATCCTGCTGGTGCTCACCTTCTGTTCAAACACCATAATGAACAAGTCGCTGGCGGAGATCTCCACAGAGCGCGCCACATCAGGCAAGCTCACCGAACGCCTCAATGCAAGCGGCCCGGTCTATTCCTCACAGACCTACGAGGTCAAGACCGATACCAACCTTGTCATAGAGACCATTATGATAAAGCCCGGCAAGGAGGTAAAGAAGGATGATGTCCTCTTTACTGTTGCCACAGACGAGAACGAGGATGTGCAGACAGCCCAGAAGGATCTGGAGGCTCTCCAGACAGAATACCAGAAGGCGCTCGCAGGCAAGTCCAAGGACTATTACAGCGAGAACAAGGCCATCAATGATGCCCGTGCAGCTCTGAACCAGGCCATCGCCAAGCGTGATGCCGCTGTAAGGAACCAGAGCAGTGAGGCCGCCAACAAGGCCGCTCTCAAGGACATGAAGAACGAGCTCAGCCGCCAGACCAAGCTCCAGACCAAGCTCAAGGACACTATCTCAGCTATCGATTCCGATTCACCCGCACAGGCCGCACCGGAGTACAGCACAGACCTTATCAACCTCCAGCAGGCTGCCGCCAATGCAGAGGCAGAATACACAGCAGCATCCACCTTATATACAGCCATGCTCTCGGGAAGCAAGGCCGGTGAAGGGGATCCTGCCGCAGCAGTAACAGTAACACCCGAGTCACTCGAAGCAGCCCGTGTCGATTCCGAGAACAAGAAGGCTGCCTACGATCAGGCCAAGGCCGCTTACGACAACTACCGCCGTGATTTCCGCGCTCAGCTCATAGGCCAGCTCACAGACTGTGAGAACTCCATAGATACTCTCAACTCCCAGATCGAGAGCTTTGAGGAGAGCGGCGCAGGCGAGACAACATCCATAGACTCTCTCAACGAAGCAGTTCAGAGCTGTCAGAATACTCTCAACGAGGCTATTGCTTCTCTCAACAAGGCCAAGTCAGACGATGCCAGCCAGTCCAAGATCGATGCCCTCGACCTCGCTGCAAAGCAGAAGGAGATCGAGAGAGCACAGCAGAAGCTGGATAAGCTGAAGAGCAAGAACACCGTTACCGAGATCCGCTCAAAGTACAACGGCGTGGTAAATTCAGTAAACATCAAGCCCGGCGAGACCTCAGTCCCCGATACCCCCATCGCAGTCATCGACCTCTCCGAGGACGGCTACACAATGGAAGTCACCGTTGACGGACAGAAGACCAAGAAGATAAAGAAGGGCGCAGAGGCAGAGGTACTCAACAGCTGGGGCAATGATATAAAGGCAGTTCTTACCGATATCAAGAACGATCCGAATGCCGGCTCAAAGAATCGTGTGCTCGTATTCACCATAACAGGCGATGTGACCTCAGGCTCCAGCCTCGAGCTCTCAATTCCCTGCGGCTCAGGCAACTACGACTGCATCGTTCCCAAGAACGCCGTACAGCACGACCGCGACAGCAACTTCGTGCTCAGAGTCGTATCCAAGAGCTCACCTCTCGGCAACCGCTACTATGCCGAAAGAGTCGATGTAGAAGTGCTCTCCTCTGACGAGCTCTCAAGCGCGATCACCGGAGACATCACCGGAGGAGACTACATAATCACCGCCGCAAGCAAGCCTATCGGCCCCAACGATCAGGTCCGCATGAAGGACAAGTGATCCTTGCAGCTCTGAAAAGGCGGTGTTCCAATGAAGTTTAAGATCAGAAAGCGCCATGCCGTGATCGCGGGCATCAATGCCCTGTGCATCGCCGGCGCACTGGCGCTGACAGCCGCCGGCGATCATGCTGCCCGCGCGCAGTTGTATAACTACTCTGCGGACAAGTGGGACAGCAGCGGCGGATCAACACAGATAAGCTGCTTCTTCTCCGAAGACAGCGGCCAGTCTGTACAAAGCGTTGCAGCTATAAGATCGGCGCTGACCAAGGCGCTCAGCGATGTCAATCTCATCGCTGAGGATGGCAAGTCCCTGTTTACCGACGCCTACAGCACTCCGGCAGGGACGGTGCAGGTACAGAGCGACGGCTATTCGCACAGCGAGGCCGAGCTCACCGTCGTAGGCGGCGACTTTTTCTACTTCCGTGATTTCAGGCTCCTCAGCGGCGCCTTCTTCTCGGAAGGGGATTTCATGCAGGACGGCGCGGTCATTGACCGCAGTCTTGCATGGAACCTCTACGGCTCGGACAATGTGGCCGGCATGAAGCTCACCATACAGTCGAAGGATTACTTCATATCAGGCGTTATCGACACTCCGAAGAACAAGGAGGAGAAGTACTGTGCCGGAGATGCCCCGAGGATATATATCAGCTACGAGGGCGCTGCCGGTCTCGGCCTTGCATCAGCCCTCTCCGAGGCGCCCCCCCCTGAGGAAGGCATGACGCCAGAGTTCTCAGACATTACGCTGTATGAAGTCATCTCACCGGATTCCGTTGAAAACTACTCCCTCAACACACTGAAGAAATACTTTGGCGACGGGGATCCGGAAAGACTTCTCATAGTGGACAATACCCACAGATTCGCTCCTTCAAGGCTTGCCGGAATGTTCCGCAAGCGCTGGAAGAACTCGGTGATAAACTCAAAGCTCTCTCTCCCTTGGTGGGAGAACGCCTCGAGGATAGCCGAGTACAAGCTCGCCCCGGTATATTTCTTCCGGAGGCTCCTATTCATACCGCCGGTACTGACGGTCCTCTGGCTCCTCTATCTTGCATGGCTCTTCGTCAGCAGGAACAAGGGCAGGTTCATCAGTGCCGTTATAGATAAGATATATCAGATCAACTACAAGAGACATATGAAGAAGAAACAAAAGGAAGTTGAATAAGCTGTCCAAAGCAGCATCACACATAATACACAGGAGGTTTTTTCTAATGAACACATCTTCATTTGCAAACGCAGTAAAGCGTACCTTAGCAGGAGTCTCAGCACTCGTCCTGCTCGCATCAGCAGCATCATGCAGCGCCCCGGCCGGAAATAACGGCGGCAGCGATACCCAGAATACTGCATCCGATTCTTCCGACAATGGCAAGGATAAGGACAGCAAGAAGAGCGGAGACGGCGATGTTGCAAAGGCCGTCAATTCCGGCTTCGATCATACCTACGAAAGTGAGGAGATCTCCGGACTCCCCGATTTAAGCTATGTTGAGAACCTTTCATACTGCCCCGCCGCAGACAAGTTCTTCCTCACAGGCTACAACGAGGAGGAAGGCGAGGTGATCTTCGTAGCCGACAGCAGCCTCAGCAAATTCGACAAGATCGAATATAAGGCCGAGACAGACGAACATAAGGAGATCAACTTCCGCACCTTCTTCGGAAATGACGGCACTGTCTATCTCCTGAAGACCATTACCGATTTCGGCGACAAGGAGGTCCCGGATTTCGATTCTCCCGATTTCGATTACGATAACTTTGACTACGAGGAATTCTACAAGGATGCCGTAATGACCACCTATCTTGTTACTCTCTCTGACACAGGCGAGGTGCTTTCCGAGGTCGAGATAACAGGCCTTGACAAGTATGTCAGCGAGGATTACGGTCCGACCAGCCTGTCCAATATCTACCCCATCAGCGACGGCAAGTTCATAGGCAATATCTACTCAGACGGCGAGGTCTACCTGCTCCTGAACAAGGACGGCGAGATCGAGCAGGAGCTTGACTATCCTGACGACACATGGTTCAACTCCCCCGTCTATGACAAGGACGGCAACATCCTCGCTCTTTCCTACGGCGAAAAGGACATGATCGTCTGCAAGCTCGACGGCACAACAGGTGAATACTCCGAATCAGACATTGATCTTTCCGGCGACGATCTCATGTCAGCAAACGCTATCAGCCTCGGCAACGGCGATTACACCTACTACCTCTCCACCGCAACAGAGCTCATCGGTCTGAAGGCGGACGGTTCACATGAGACTGTCATCAACTGGACTGATTCCGATATCTCCGCAAACTTCGTCCGCTCTGTGATCCCCTGCGATGACGGCTCCTTCATCGTGATGATCGATGACTATATGACCGGCTCCTCAAGCATCAACCGTCTCACCAAGGGCGACGGATCCAACGCTTCCAAGGAGATCATCACTATCGGCGTTTCCTACCCCGATACAAGAGTTACATCCAGGATCACAGACTTCAACAAGACCAGCAGCGACTACAAGATCAAGCTCGTTGACTACAGCAAGTACTACGAATACGATGACAACGGAACTCCGCTCAACACCGCAGAAGCTCAGATGAAGCTCGATATCGTTGCCGGAAACGGCCCGGATATCCTCATGGGCGATCCCTCCACCTTCACCACCCTCGCTTCCAAGGGCGTATTCGAGGATCTCAACAACTACCTCGGCAAGAACGGAACAGTAAGCAAGGACGATCTCGTAAGCAACGTTCTCAAGATAGGCGAGTATGACGGCAAGCTCATAAGCCTCACCACTTCCTTCAACATCAATACCCTCGCCTGCAAGAAGAAGTACGTTGACGCTGATTCCTGGACTATCGCCGACTTCATGGAGAAGACCAAGGAGCTCCCCGAGGGAATGACCATATTCCAGAGCAGCTACGAGAACACCAAGGAGTCAGCATTCTCTTCACTCTGCAACTCAGGTCTTGATTTCATAGACTTTGAGGCAGGCACCTCCAGCTTTGATTCTCCCGAATTCGTACAGATCCTCGAGTTCTGCAACACGCTTCCCGAGGAGGCTGAAGAAGTCGACTGGGATTCCATGACTCCCGAGGAGATGCGTGATTACAGCGAGAAGGAAGAAAACGCTGTACGCAACGACAAGGCTCTCTTATTCAATATCTATCTCTCAGACTTCGAGTACTTCATCCAGTCCAGGGCTACACAGTTTGAAGGCGAGATGAACCTTATCGGTTTCCCGACAACTAACGGAAGCACACACCGTGTATCCCCAATGTCCAGCTTCTCTATCCTCAGCTCCTCTGAGCACAAGGATGTATGCTGGGATTTCATCAGCTCCTTCTTCACGGAGGAATTCCAGGAAAGCCGCTTCAACTACGGTCTCCCCGCACTCCAGTCATCACTCGATAAGCGTCTTGATGACACAATGAAGGATCCCTACTGGGTTGATGATGAAGGCAAGAAGGAGAGCTACAAGCGTACCGCTTATATCGGCGGCAAGGATGTAGATATCCCCAACTTCACCAAGGAGGAGCGCGACGAGCTGGCTGCATTCATCGAATCCGTCGGCGCAGGCTCATCCTACCGCTATGAAGCAGAGGTCAACTCCATCATCAACGAGGAGGTATCCTCCTTCTTCTCAGGCTTCCGCAGCGCACAGGAGACCGCAGATCTCATCCAGAACCGCGTGTCCATCCTCGTAAGCGAGCAGAGCTGAGCATAATTCAAGAAATCTCCAAGAAACAACCTCCTTTCCCCCTGCTCCTCCAATAAAGAGCAGGGGGAAAACAAAAGGCCTCCATTAAAATACCCGGGAACAGTCATACCGACCGTTCCCGGGAGCTTTTTTATATCCAGTTATGTCTGCGCTTCCGCAGTAACATGGCCGCCGCTGCGGATGCCGCCATGAAGGCTGCCATCCTGACGGGGCTGAAGCCGTCTCCGGTCTTTGCGCTGTCAACGGCCGATGTTGTCACCTGCTGCACAGTGGTTAGGACTGCTGCCGTTGTAACTGCCGCCGTGGAGGTCTCCGAAGCAGCTGTCGTCTGAGGAGAGTCCGTTTTCTCCTCCGCCGCAACAGCAGCGGTAACAGTCGTTGTCACGGGCGGCTCCGTCGCCGGAGCAGTAGATGTATCAGCGGGGAGCTCAGTGCTCCCGGTATACTCGTTATGAAACTCTATGCGGTATGATTTCCCGCTGCTGCCGGCCTCTGAAGCGGTAACGGCATATACGATGCTGCCGTCCTCGCCCTCCTCGGCGAATACCGTGATATCATAGACCGTACTGTCGTATACCATATCCGGACTGTCACCCGGGAGCTGCGAGAGCCTGTACCGGTATGTCCCCGGCTCGTCGAGCATGATGCCGAACTCCGCCATGCTGTCCTCGCCTGTCCGTATCTCACCTTTCACAGGTGCCGGAGATATGCCGTCCGCCGCCGTGAGACTGATGATATAGTCCTGCGAGCCGTCAGCAGTACAGGGCAGACAGTATACCTGTATCTCCGCCCTCGTCTCGCTGTAAGCCCTCACCTCACGGGGATATGTGAGCATAAGAAAAAGGGACAGTATGACAGCGGCTGCCGTACTTATGATGTAACCCGACGCTTTTATATCACACTCCCCCTTTCGTCTATTCAAGTATGTAGCAGAAAACGATGGTGCGTGAGAGCATAGCATCGTCCGCACAGGTCGAGAGCGCAAGGATCCTCTCCCTGCGTTCATTTATGAAGATGTCCGCGCTGCCGCGTATGCAGCCCAGAACATCTCCGGTGATATCCGGCTCGAAGAGCTCCTTGCTGCGGGCATCTGCGCGCATGGCAGCAAACACCTCGAGCCGGCAGGTCTTTTCCGCGTTCCTGCCGATGATGAGAGTACCGCTGTCATGCGAGCGCAGGTACTCCTCACCGAGAAACGGATCGAGAGCCCCGAACATCCTTCCCCTCTCCATGTGGTGTCCGTAGACGAGGGAGTATGGATCGGACATATCCGGTGCGTTGCGGCTGTCGAGGAAGATGCTCCCCGCCAGCGAATATTCCCCGAAGGGATCGGTATTGAGATACTTTATATTGTCTCCGGCCTGCATGATGGGATAGTCGATATCCGTACCGTCTATCGTCAGCCATGCTACCATATCCTCCGATATGGAAGGCGAGCCGTCATCTGCGGCAGCCACCGCCGTGATGCCCGGCTTGAACCGGAGCAGTCTGCTGCTTACCGTGTCCGAATGCTTATAGACATACCAGTTATCGTACACGCACCAGACCGCTATGAGGAACACAGCGCAGAGCAGCAGCATCAGCAGCCGTTCATAGAGGATATTGAGCCGTTTCAGGAACCGGGTCAAGGCTTTCAGTCTTCCTCGCTCTCACGTCTCCTGTTCCTGTATGCCAGGAATATTATACCTGCGAGAGTTATAAGACCGATGACCGCAGGAGCTGCGATGGAGAGCAGAAGTCCTGTGGGGATATTTCCTGATCTTGTATTGGTGAAGTCGATCTTTACGTCCTTCTTAATACCTGTGCTGTTGGATGCAACGTCCTTCTTTGCAGCAGTCGTATCATCGGTATCGTCTGTAACGTAGGAGGGAGCATAGTCCTCCTCGTTCTCGTCGATGCTGTACTTCGTACCCTCTGCAAGGCCTCTTACTGCGATCTTCTGGCCGTGCTGGAGGTAGAATACCTGTGTCACCTTTCCGTCCTCGCCTGCTGTCAGCTTTGCAGGCTGCTCAACGGCTTCGGTGATGACTGTGGTGGCATTGTTGGGAGAAGCGGCTATATTCACATCAGCGTCGCCGTCAACAGTATTGTCATTTGAATCATCCGCATAGGAGACGTCGAATACTGTGCCGGGAACTGCGCCTTCAATGTTGAGAGTGAATGCGAAATACTTGTCCTTTGAAGCCTGGTTTCCGCTTACAGTCTTGCTGAACACCAGATCGTGGGAGGTGTATTCGTTGGTGAAGCCCTGTGACTTCTTGTCGTCATCGGGCGTCTCTGCCGGTGTCTCTTCGCCTTCCTCACCCTCAGTTTCCGGATCTGCGCTCTGCTGGATGACATTTCCGTCTGAGCCGTAGTCTCCGCTCAGGGATACGGGAGCATCTGTCGCATGGAGGATGTATGCGGTAACTGCAAGCTCGGGCTCGCCGTCCTCGTCTGTAACGTCCTCAACATATACATCAAGGACTCTTGTGAGATCCTCGTCATAGGTGATGCCTGCCGCTGTGCCCTTGGTCTCGGTGATTATGTAGCGGTAGATGCCGGGCTCGGTGAACTGTACGGCTGAGAGGTCGAGCTTTGCTGTCTTCTTCGCAAACTTCTCGCCTGTATCAAGGCCCTTCACGAGCTCATCCGATGCGGCTGTGGTCTTGGCTGTATCCTCAGCGCTGAAGCCTATCTCGAACTTGCTGTCGGCTGTATCGCTGTCGGTTATGCCTGTTCCGGTTATGGCTATCTTCTCCGGTGTGGGGCCGGGGTATACAGCTATGGTCCTGCCGGACTCACTGAAGCTCTGTGCCTCGCCGGCAGCGATAGTGTACTCAAATGATACTACCGGTACGTTTGCGTCCTCGTCCATAACGAGGTACTTGTCGAACTGTGTATTCTCTCCGGCAACCGGCGAATACTTGTAATCGGCAGAAGCCGGGAAAACTGTCATCATTGAAGCGGCGAGCGCCATTGAAGCGATCACTGCTGATATTCTCTTCTTATCCATATTATACCTCCTTGATAAACATCATTTTTATATACCGCGACGTCTCATGATAAATACGACCTTGCCGTCCGCATCGTCCTCGGGTATGCCGCCGTAGGTGCGGCTGTCGCTGAGGTCGCTGCGGTGATCGTTGAGAACGAACAGGCATCCCTCCGGCACCTTATAGGGGAAGCTGACTGCTGCACCCTCTGCCGGTGTGGGGTATACGGTATTCTCAAATATGCCGTACCCGTTCACAGCTATATGATCGCTGAATATCTCCACAGTATCTCCGCCGGCCGCTATGATGCGCCCGAACCTTTCCTTTCCGCCGCGTTTATAGGCGATGACATCGCCCTGCACAGGACTGCTCAGCCTGTAGGTCACGCAAAGATCTCCATCCTTTATCATGGGATAGGAATAGTTATCGTGACACACATATACTCCCCCGACGAAAAGCAGGAGCGCCGATATGACAGCAGCCGTCACCGCGAGCTTTATCAGCAGCTCCAGTGCATAGCCGGCAGCAGTACGCTTCTTCTTTTTCTTCTTTGTATCGGGGAGCTTGTCAGAGTTCTCCTCCGGGACATTCGTCTCTGCCAAGACATCACGACCTTTCCCTGATCTTTAAAATATTATAACATAAAAAGTGTACCAAAACAAGGCAATTGCCAGAATTATGCCCTGAACATTTTCAACAAAATACAATTCACATTTTTGACATACGGGCAATACGCATAAAAACATCAGTCCGTATGCACAGTGATATGGTATGTTTTAGCTGAAATATCCCACCGTCTCCTCAGCCCATGAGAACTGGCTCATGAAGCTGCCGCGGTACTGATCGTTCTTGTCGCTGCTGCCGCTGAGGTAGTTGTAGTAGTCGCATTCGATCATATCGGTATGTACGCCGATGCAGTTCCACTCCTTCTTTATGACCTCCTCGGCGCCGATAGCCCTGAGGGTGTCACGGAGATCCTTTATCAGCTTGCGGAGATAGGAGAACTTGTTGTCATCGGCCGGCTCATCGCCCCAGAGTATGCCTACCAGCTCGCCGTTGGTACACATGACTCCCCGCCTGAACACAAGATAGGCAAAGAGCTCGAGAGTCTTGGCACGGCTGAACACCACCTGCTCGCCGCCCTTGAACACGCCGAAGCTGCCGAAGCACTGCACTCTCAGCTTGTCGGTCTGGGGCTCAGTCTCCGCAAGAGGATAGCGGAGGTTCTCCAGTGCAAGTCTTACGTCCTTCTCGCGGACGGGTTTGCAGAGGAAGCCGCTCGCATACACCTGATATGCCTCATAGGCGTATTCCTTGTAGCCGGTTATGAATATCACATTGGTACCGGGGTAGTCGTTCCTGATCTTCTGTGCCGCCTCGATGCCGTTCATTCCGGGCATCTCGACATCAAGGAAGACAACATCCGCCTTGTTCTCGCTGAGCACCTCGAAGGCCTCTGCGGCAGATGATGCACTGAGATGCTTTCCTCCGGGATCTATCCTGTTCATAAGGGCAGTCATTATGACTGTTACGGACGGGCTGTCGTCAACTGAGAGTGTTATCATTATCTTCGCTCCTTTCAGGGGATCTTGTTATGTATATTATAGCAGAGGTACCTTCGTCCGTCTGCACTATCTCGACCTTGCCTATGCTCATCATGGCAAGCCTGTTGCGGACATTGTCAAGGCCTATGCCGCGGCGCTTGTGCTGCTGCTTGGTCATGCTGCTCGCTCCTGAGCCGTCATCCTTTATGCAGATCACTATTCCGTTCTCGTCCTCACGGGTGGATATGACGATGAGGCCGCCCTTTTCGTGAGGGCCTATGCCGTGGCGCACCGCATTCTCGACGAGGGGCTGCACCGTGAGCGCCGGGAGCATGAAGTCCTTCACTTCAATGTCATACTCCACCCGGAGCCTTTCGCCGTAGTTTATCTTCTCCAGATTGAGGTAGCTCTCGATATTGTCCAGCTCCTGCTCAAAGGGGATAAGGCGTGTATCGCTCATGGCGTCGAGGTTGGCTCTCAGGTAGCCGGCGAAGTCGCCGATGCTGTTGTATACCGCATCCGGATCCGTAAGGCACTGTGCCTGTATCGCCATGAGGGAATTGAATATGAAATGGGGCTGTATCTGAGCCTGCATGAGCATGAGCTGTGACTGCATCAGTGCCGTGCGGCTCTTCTCGATCATTATCTCCTGATCCCTCAGCCTGCGGCTCACCTCACGGTGATGTATGGATGAGAGATAGAGGTAGAATACCAGCGTGGCTATGGCAGCCACCTCATCCATCATATTCTCACGTATATCGAGCATTTCAAAGAGACAGGCAATGATCACAGCAGCGGAAATATAGAGGATGATGCTTCCTCTCGGATGGTCTCCGCGGCTGTAGAACTGCTTTGAGCTGTACACCAGCATGAATATGTAGATACCGGCCGACACATATGGTACAGCCTCCAGCGGGCCGGTATGTATGGTATAGCTCCTGTCAACCCAGAAGACGAGCCTGTTGCCGAAGAAGGCTGTCGAGGTGACGGCGACATTGACAGCCAGCGGCAGGAAGAGTACCGGCCTTACCTTCTTTGACGTCATAAGAAGGTATTCCAGAAGCATGATTATGGTATACAGCCAGTATTCCATGCAGGTCTTCAGGTATATCAGCCGGATATCCCGCCGTTCCGATACCACATATTCCTCGAAGCCGAGAAGGGAGACGAGTATCAGCAGGAGACCGATGATATAGGCGATAAGATCAGTGCCCTTTATGTCCTCGGACTTGTTGGCGAACATGACCGTTACAAGTCCTGCAAGTATAACGAGAGTAAAGAAATTTCCGGCAAAGAATTTGAGTATGAACTCTCCGACTGCCGAGAGCGTATCCATAATACATCATCTCCTTGAAACGCAGAGCGCCCGCAACACAGAGGCTGCCGGGCGCTGAAAGTGTTAATTCCTCAGATCATCTTCCTGTACCGGTAAATACTTGTCAAGAGCCTCTGTGAACTCACGGTACATATACAGGGAGCCCAGTGCGACCACCGGCATTCCGGCAGCCCTCGCCAGAGCAAGCGCCCTTTCAACAGCCTCATCCATGCTCCCGCATGGCGATGAGGATATGCCCCCTGCATGGAGCGCCTCTGAAAGCTCCTCCGCCGGAAGGGCGCGGGGATTATCAGGTCTGACGGTCAGCACGATCCCGGCGACGCTCCTGATGATATCTGCATAGAGCCGGTAGTCCTTATCTGCCATGACGCCCATGACAATGATAACCCCGTCTTCGCTGATCAGCCTTTCCTCTATCGTTTTTACAGCCAGAGCAAGACCGTCGGGATTATGTGCGCCGTCAAAATAGACCTTCGGCGTATCGCGGAGCTTCTCGAAACGGCCGTGCCATTTCATGCGGCTCAGTCCGCCGACAACGGCCTCCTTCGGGATCCTCAGCCCTCTGAGGCGGAGTATCTCCACGGCTGTCATAACACTGAGAAGGTTCTCAGACTGGTATGCCCCGATAAGAGGCAGCCTTATCAGGATCTCAGTGTTCCTGTAAGTCCAGATATATGTATCCCTCGGCTCCTTATAGTTTTTGAAGCCGGTGCTTGTGAGCTGTTCCCTGTCCGGAAGATAGAGCAGTGCGCCCTTTTCAAAAGCCGTCTTGCTTATCACATCAAGAGCCTCCGGATCACTGCCGCCGAAGAGGACGTAGCATCCTGCCTTGATGATGCCTGCCTTGTGGGCGGCTATCTCGCGGATAGTGCTGCCGAGAAAATCCGTATGGTCCTTCTGTACGTTGGTTATCACAGCAAGGAGCGGCGCCTTTATGACGTTGGTGCAGTCAGTGTCTCCGCCCATACAGCACTCGATGATATTTATATCGCATTTCTCCCTGCTGAAGAGGGTGTAAGCCACAGCCGCAAGGATCTCGTATTCCGTGGGCCTGTCCTCCATGGATTCAGCCTTCTCTGCGACGTCTGCCATGACCTCTGCGAACCGCTCACGGGTAACTGTTCTGCCCCCGACGCGGAAAAGATCGGTCACGTCTGTCAGAGCCGGCGAGGAGAACCAGCCTGTCTTATATCCTGACGCTCCCAGCACAGCCGACAGCATGGCCCCGAAGGAGCCCTTGCCGTTGGTGCCGGCGATGTGTATGGTCTTTATACTGTCCTGCGGATCGCCGAGGAGCCTGCAAAGCTCCGTCACACGCTCCAGCCCGAGACGCCGGCCTCTGCCGGAGGCGGTCTTCAGATAGTCTTTCGCTTCTTCAAAATCCATTACTTACGCAGCTTCCTTACCTCTTCGGCAATCGCCTTATTGCTGAGGAGCAGACAGATCAGTATACACTCGATAGAAGCTATGATAGCGTAGTTTACCGGGCGGAATATCAGTGTTGGTCTCATTCCGGGGAAAGCGTAATACAGGGCTATGGTCTTGATGATGACATTACCGGTAAGATGTGCAAGACCTGCTGACAGCGCAACACGCGGAATGAGCTTTGCCTTCGGGAGCAGCTGATACACAAGGCCTGACACGAATCCGACAGCGACTACTCCCACAGTGATGAAGGGGAGAGGAGCCTGACCTGTCACGATACAGCCGATGAGATCGGCGCAGAGACCAACTGCGGCACCGATGAAGGGGCCGAAGAAGATGCCTGACATAACTATCGGAAGATTCTCAAAGCTGATGCGGACAACTGTGCCCGCGTCTATCCTGAGGGACTTGCCCACGATGCTCAGGGCGATGAGCATGGCGCATACCGCCATGACCTTCACATTACCGAAGAGCCTGATATTTGACTTCACTGCTGCTGTTCTGTTATTTGTTGACATATAAAAAACCTCCTTTTCCACATCATACGACAAGAAAAGAAGGCAGTTCTTTTGTATTGTCCTATGAAGCGGGATGCAAAATGCGAACCGCAGGTCACAGGACTTTCCCATGCCTTTCGTTCCACCGACAACTCCCCGTCCGGCGGACACTTGACGAACGCATTTTTACTCTTCAACACCTATATTATAATACACTTTCCATACATTGTCAATACCCCGCAGAAAAAAATGCCCCGGAGGGCGATATCCCTGAAAATGCGGGCAAAAAAGGGGACTGCCGTGCAGTCCCCTTTGTCATCATGCCTTGATAAGGCGTATATTTGAAAGTATGGCGTAGATAGTGCCGGAATCGGGAGCCTCCACCGTGAAGGTGAGTATTCCCACGCGGCTGACATCCACGTTCAGCTCCACGGGAGAAGTGCCTGTGCTGAGGTCAAGGGTGTAGAGCACCTTTCCGTCGCCCTCTATCTTCAGTACGCCCGTGGTATTGTCGCTCATCTCGTCTACGGCCACAACGCCCTTGAGGGTGGAATAGCCTCCGCCGAGAGCAAAGTCCGCATAGCCTATCTCACGGCGCAGGAGCCCCTTCTTGCCGGAGAGCAGATAGAGGTTCTCCGGTGGGTATGTGTTGCCTAAGGAGTCCTTGCCCTGTGCACCGCGGCCGCTCTCAAAGCGGTTGTTGTCCATGCACTCCAGCTCACGGAGGTATACAGGCTTCATTTTGGAGATACGTGCGGATGCGGCTGTGAAATGGTCGGAGGGCACCAGTGCATTGGCGTCATCGAGTATCTTCACGGCGCCGTCGTACTTGCCTTCATCGGCGAGCTTGTTTGCCTCGGCCAGTTTGTCGGCGATGTACTGGTCGGTGAGACGTGTCTGGTATTCGTTTATCTCAGGGCTGTACTCCACGTTGTAGTCGCTCTTGGCAGCCGCAAGGTAGTTTATGGCTCCGGTGATATCGCCCTCTGCCTCGGACTTCTGTGCGTGTGCCATTATCGCCTGTACGCGGGTGGTATTGAGGAGATTCTTCACCGTCTCGTCCGCGGTGCTGTCAAAGCCGGAGACTGCAAGAGTCTGCGTCAGGTAATCGACAGCCTCGTCATATTTTCCCTCTGCCACAGAGGCATTGGTGCGCTCCCTCACGCTCTCGCAGAACTTCTCCACGCTCTGTGTGAGGTACTGCTCGGCGTTGACATAGTTCGCATCAGCCTCGAGAACTCTCTTGAAATAGCTGTATGCCGAGATATAGTCCTCGCTCTCAAAGGAGGCGACACCTCTTTCGTAGCCGTCCTTGGAGTAGCGGAGATTCTCGGTATATCTCTCGGAGCTTGCAAGGGCATCGGCGATGCCGGGCAGGTTGAAGCTCTTTACGGTATCAAGGAGAGCTTTGAGGGAATCATAATCAAGGTTGTTTGCAGCATAGGCCGAAGCCGCCTCAGTCACCCTGCTTCTCAGCTCTACGGCGAGCCTGTCCTGATCCTCGGGCTTTACTCCCTTGGTGTTGTATATCTCCAGAGCCTCCGTGTAGTTCTTCTGATCTATCTCGGAAATAATGGAATCTGCATAGTTCCTGCCTCCGCACGAGCTGAGGCTCACCGGAACGGCGGCAAGCACGGCGGCAGACACGATCACTGCAAGCAGTTTTCTTTTCATCATCTATCCTCCCGCAGATACGGAAATAATACGAATGGCAGTGCATTGCGCCCTGTCAATGCTCATTTATGCTATTATAACACATAGCCCGAAGAAAATCAAGTGATTTTAAGCGGTGCTCCGTAAGTTTCGCACTTCTTTCACCTGTATATCACACCCGGCGGCCGGAAGCCCCGCTTTTCCATATTCCGTCAATTAAATGATTGACATTGATACCGCTTCATGATATAATAGATGTGTATGTTCAGAAAACTCAGACTGGAGACTATGAAATGATAAAAACAGTTAACGGGATAAAGATAAACTACGAGCAGAAGGGCGAAGGCGACCTTATTGTCCTGCTTCACGGCTGGGGCAGCAACATTGGTCTCTTTGCGAACCTTATAGAGCTGCTCTCTCGTAAATACAAGGTAGTCGCTATGGATATGCCCGGCTTCGGAGGCAGTGAAGAGCCCCCCTCGGCATGGGAGGTCGGCGACTATACACAGTTCGTCATCGATTTCCTGAAGGACTACCCCGACAGGAAAATAATGTTCCTCGGCCATTCCTTCGGAGGGCGTGTCATCATAAAGCTCAACAGCCGCACCGACCTGCCCTTTGAGATAACCAAGGTGATACTGGTGGACAGCGCAGGCATCCTGCCGCCTAAGTCCAACAAGAAGAGCTTCCGCACCTGCTACTACAAGGTCGGAAAGGCCATACTCTCCACGAAGCTGGCAAAGCTCATTGCACCGGATGCCCTTGAGGACTTCCGCAAGAAGATGGGAAGCGCTGACTATGCCGCCGCCTCTCCCCTCATGCGTCAGGTGCTGGTCAAGACGGTAAACGAGGATCTGGAGCCCCTGCTGCCCAACATCAAGTGCCCGACACTTCTGGTATGGGGCGTCAACGATACGGCTACTCCCCTCTCCGACGGCGAGAAGATGGAGAAGCTCATCCCCGATGCCGGTCTCGTGAAGCTGGAGAACGCCGGACATTACTCCTTCCTTGAACAGCAGTACACCTTCAACCGCGTAATGTGTTCATTCATGGGTATAGAGGACTGAGGGAGGATAAGAAGCTATGAATACGATTATATGGTTTATATACACCGCTGTGACTCTCCTTTCCGTGGTATTCCTCGGACTGCGTGAGTTCCATATGCTCCAGCTCAACGGCTACAAGACGCCGGAGCATTCATGGTGGATGAAGAAGAATTACCGCCGCTACATCGTGCCTGCGGCTCTCTTCGTGCTGCAGTTCCTGCTGCTCCTCTGCCCGGGTTCTTCCGGAACGGTGCCTGTGCTGATACTCGGCTTTCTCAACCTCTGCATCGGCCTTGCAAACAAGCCGGGCAAGAAGTTCAAGAAGCCCCTTGTATACACCGCAAGAGTAAAACGGATGCTCACCACCTTCTTCATTCTCATTGCGATAATACTTGTATGGGGTTATTTCTCCTGCAAAATCGAGCAAGACCTGCTCATAGGGGGTAAGAATACTTTTCTGTTCAAACTGATGCACAGGTATCACATGAACAACCTTCCCTACATCTTCACAGGCTCTGCCCTCTACCTCACTCCCCTGCTCGTGCCGCTTTCCAACATCATCAACAAGCCTGTTGAGAAGGCCGTGCAGAACTGGTACATCAACGATGCAAAGCGCATCCTCTCCGAGTGCCCCGACCTCCACAAGGTGGGCATCACCGGAAGCTACGGCAAGACCAGCATGAAGTTCTACCTCAGCGAGCTGCTTGCCTCACAGTATGAGACGCTGAAGACACCCGAGAGCTTCAACACTCCCATGGGCGTTACCATAACCATCCGCCGCGACCTCCGCCCCACACATCAGTACTTCATCTGCGAGATGGGCGCAAGAAGAGTTCACGAGATAGCAGAGCTCTGCGGCATAGCTGATCCCCACGACGGCATCATCACCTCCGTGGGACCGCAGCACCTTGAGACCTTCGGTTCCATAGAGAACGTAGTCAACACCAAGTTCGAGCTTGCCGACTGCGTACAGAAAAACGGCGGAAGGATATACCTCAACGGCGACAACGATCTTATCCGTGCCAAGGCACCGCAGTACAAGAATGCAGTGACCTACGGCATAAAGGAGGGCAACGACTGGAGAGCCGCCGATATCAGCGTTTCCGACAAGGGCACCGAGTTCACGGCCATCGCTCCCGACGGCCGGACCTGCCGCTTCACCACGAAGCTCCTCGGCGAGCACAGCGTGCAGAACCTCCTCGGAGCTATCGCCTATGCAGCAGGCACGGGCATCGGGCTTGAAAAGCTGGTGCTCCCCGTTAAGCGCATAGCCGCAGTACCCCACCGCCTCCAGCTCCTTGACAAGGGCAACGGCGTCACCTATATCGACGATGCCTACAACTCCAACCCCAGCGGCGCAAAGGCAGCCCTTGACGTGCTCGGGCTCTTTGATGCCTGCCGTATACTCGTCACACCGGGTATGGTAGAGCTGGGCGCAAAGCAGGAGGAGCTCAACAAGGAATTCGGAAAGCAGGCAGCCGCTTCATGTGACTATATCGTACTCGTCGGCAGGGAGCAGACAGCCCCGATATACAGCGGCATACAGGAAGCCGGCTTCGATATGGAGAGAGTATTCGTTGCAGACGGCCTTAACGAGGCTCTTGCAAAGGTACAGGAATACCGCACAGATAAAAAGAAGATCGTCCTTTTAGAGAACGACCTCCCCGATAACTATTGATCACTATTTAAGAAGGAGATAATAAGTATGAAGATCAATCTTGCAGTTCTTTTCGGCGGAAGAAGCGTCGAGCATGAGGTTTCAGTAATCTCGGCAGTCCAGGCCATGGCCAGCATGAACAAGGAGAAATACAACATAATCCCTGTCTATATGACCAAGAAGAGTGAGTTCTACACAAGCGAAAAGATGTTCGACATCAACAGCTTCAAGGATATCCCCGCCCTCCTCGCCGAGTCCACGGAATGTGTATTCGTCCGTTCCTCCGAGGGTAAGGTACAGCTCCAGCGCCTCAAGACCAAGATGTTCGGTTCAAACGTTATCACTGATATCGATATCGCATTCCCCATAGTTCACGGCACCAACGTTGAGGACGGCGCTCTCCAGGGCTACCTCCAGACGCTCGACCTCCCCTACGTGGGCTGTGATGTTCTTGCCTCCGCAGTAGGCATGGATAAGTTCGTTATGAAGATACTCCTCAAGGATGCAGGCTTCCCTGTACTCGACTGCTGCCGCTTCGCCTCCTATCAGGCAGGCGAGATGGATCTTATGGTGGCAGAGGTAGAGAAGAAGTTCGGCTATCCCGTTATCGTAAAGCCCATCAACCTCGGCTCCAGCGTCGGCATCTCCAAGGCCAAGGACAGAGACGGCCTTGTGAAGTCCATTGAAGAGGCCTTCGAGTTCGCTGACCGCATCCTGGTCGAGCCCTGCGTAGTGGAGCTGAAGGAGATCAACTGTGCCGTTCTCGGCGACAGCGAGTCCGCAGAGGCTTCCGTATGCGAGGAGCCTGTACAGGCAAGCGACGACGATATCCTCAGCTACGAGCAGAAGTATGTGGGCGGCGGCAAGTCCGGCGGCAGCAAGGGCATGGCCACCCTCAAGAGAAAGATACCTGCCGAGATCACTCCCGAGCAGGACGAATTCGTAAGAAAAACAGCTGTTGACGCTTTCCGTTATCTCGGACTCAACGGCGTTACACGTATAGACTTCATGATGGATATGGCAACGGAGAAGATCTACATCAACGAGATCAACACTATCCCCGGCTCTCTCGCATTCTACCTCTGGGAGCCAAAGGGCGTGAAGTATCCCCAGCTCCTCGAGAAGATGATAGACCTCGCCATGAAGCGCCACCGTCAGTCACAGAAGATAAGCTACGCCTTTGACACCAACATCCTTTCAATGGGCGGCAGCTTCGGATCCAAGGGCAGCAAGAGATAAACCACACCTTATTATAAGTATAAAGGCGGTTATACCATGGAGATCGATATCATAGAAAAGGGTATCGAAGAGAACAACTACATCAGCGAGATGGAAGATCTTATGGATATGAGACGCACATTCACCTTCGTACTGACCATAGTTTACCTGATACCGGTGATAGGCTTCATAATCGGCTTCTTCATTATGCAGAACAGATACACCTACGGCGCATCGGTCGCAATGATGTTCCTGCTCTACGGTGCCATGCCTCACAAGCCCTCAAGTCCGAAATCGGTAACACCGAGAGCCTGTGATCCCTTCTCCTGCCTTACCCTCAATATCGAATGGTTATACAACAGGTCAGTCTCCGTGATACTTGCCGTCTTCTCTGTGATCTACTGTTCCAGAAAGAAGATCGACTTTGAGGATGATATAAACGTCATTTGTGCCATTCTGATCTTTCTGGCCGCCGCCGGGCTCATTTTCTTAGTCACAGGGCGCATCTACGCCTTATTCGGCAACAGTCTCAAAAGGGCGGCCGTGAACAGGCGGAGCCAGCGCTGCACCTTTGCCGTAATGGCGCGCTGCCTCGGAGAGGCCTACGCCTGCTCCACCGAGAACTTCAACGGTGTCTACGACAATAAATCGCTCTCAGTCAACAGCAACACCCTTGGCCGCAGGAAATACCGCTATTCCTACGGCGGCCTGAACTATATAATGTTCGATCAGGGCGAAAGAACCGTCACAGATATGATGATCCGTATCAATCCCGATGATCCGAAATACTATTATGAGGATTCCTGGGATACAGCAGCAGGATGATGCTGTTCCCGCGCCTGCAGAAGGCTGTCACATACAAGGAATACTCCCGCATGGAGGAGGAACACAGCAGTCTCATTTCCACCGGAGAATATGAGGCAAAGCGTGAAGCACTGCGGAAAAAGGGATTCATGATCCGTGCAATAACGCTGATCATTGTTATTTTCACCGTTTTCAGCTCTCCCGTTCCCGAGATCTCAGCCGTACTGGCCTCTGCCGGCCTGCTCTGGTATCTCATACTCCATATCAGGTATACGCTGAAGACAAAAGGTTCGCCCGATATACTCACCTATATCGCACCGTTCATATTCCTGTTCTGCATCTTCATCGCCTGCGTCAGAAGCAGCGATGTAGACTACTATGCCCAGCTGGTGCTTGAATACGCAGATAAGGCATTTGTCACGGCAGGACCGCCTGTCGTGATGATACTTACTGCTATTTTCATGATACTTTACCCGCTGGTAGCCATCATCCGCTATATAGCAAGGCGGATGCGGTGTGATTCCACAGTCTCAGCCAGATTTCTGGGATACTCAGAGCTCCTGCCTGAGAAGCCGAAGAACTATTCATTGGTTCCGGACCGCCATCCGGTCTATACCTATGAATACAACGGCATGGAATATGTTTTCGCCTATAAACCAAACATATCGCCGGATTCCATCAATGTGAGGATAGACACTGATTATCCGCAGTACATCTGCGGCAGGGGCATCGCTTACGCAGGTGTGGTATCCCATATCCTGCTGATCCTGACAGGGTGCCTGCTCCTGTGGGGACAGCTGATTGCCCGGCCCGAGGTGGCAGAGACCATCAGAGATTTTTTCAACGTTTGATCAAATGATACAGGAGGTAAAGCCGTATGATGCTCATAGGAAGAATACCTGCAGCCGAGGAGGACGAGTCAGCATTTGCTGCCGGCGCCCGTCCTCTCACCTACATAGCCGGAAAAAAGCTGATTCTGACAGAGGTGCTGACAGTCCTGGCTGCATTTCTGGCTCATTTCTTCGGAAAACCGGGTGACAGCGGGATATATTTCCCTTTCTTCCTTCTTATCCCGTCGATCGCAGGCGGCATTACCGGTATCATCTACTCAGCTGTAAAGTCCCACAGGGACAGCAGAGCAGAGACCTTGCCCCTGACGCTCCTTTCCGTGGTGAATCTTATTACCGGCATTGTCTTCCTGCCGCTGGCAGCAGTTTCATCATATCACATTTCAGATCTGGTAGACTACGGAATGATAGCACTCATACTTTTTCTGGTTGCCTGCCTCAATCCCTTCGTCCCCCTTTCCATCATCGTCCTCTGGATAAGCCTGGACAGGATAGTGCGGCTCCGTTCAAGGCGCAGGCGCTGCAAAATACCGGCTGTAGCCTATAAGCATTCTTCAAAGCTGCACGATATCGAACTGACACGTCCGGGAAGACACACTGTTCTCGCACGCCATACCGGCAAATTTGACAAGGAGTACTCAGTCCTGTACAGATACGAGACCGATTCCGGCAGCTTCTATTTCAGCCCTGTCAGCATAAATGGTGCCGTTTATCCGGAATCCACGGATATAACCTATGATCCGGACTATCCGGAGTTCTTCTATATCACCGGCAGATGGGACAGGCTGATCAGACTGTACCGCAAGGCAGCGATCATCGCCGCAGCGGTCGCAGCACTTATGCTCCTGCTGATGTTCTTATGATGATCTCCGCCCCCGTATGGACCGTCAGTGTTCTATGATAAGTACGATCACGGAAAAGAGATACAGTCCTCTGTCTTCAGGAGCATCATCCTCGTCCCGGATCTCATGACCGGCTGTATCATCAGGATTTTCCACTGAAGAACGGCATATTGCCTGAGAAAAAATGAAAAGACACGAAATACTGCCCAAGGCAGTCCCTCTGCCTGAGATCATACGTCAGGAGGAGGAATGGAAGGCTCCGCCGCCGCTGAACTCGGATCACATCAACACGTGGCTCACGGCCGGCAGCTACAGCATCATACCCCTGTTTGTATTCCTGTTCATTCTTCTGCTCGAAACTGCCACCATAGTATCGATCATCCTTCTGGTGCTCCTGCTGGTATACTTCGCAGCTGTAAACATCTATTCCCTGAGGATAGGCCGGAAGGTCAGCGCCTACAATTTCGGCGTCCTGCTGCTCGCAGCTGCCGGATCGGTACAGATGAGCGTGCTCATGCTGGAGGCCGTCGGTCACATCACGATAGAGGAAGAGGTAGCCATAAGACCTGCATGGCTCGCCATACAGTGTATACTCTGTGTCCCCGCCTTCATTCTTATGGTGGTACAGCCCTTAGTGGTGCTCATAGCCATTTTTGCAAGGAGGATGCGCTGCACCAGAGAGGTAAGATCAGAATTCAAGGGCTGCGGCTATGCGGGCATAAATGCCTATGAGGCAGGCCTCAGCGACTTTGTCGGCGCAGCACACTACCACTACGAAGCTGACGGCGCAGTATACGTCGCGGTCTACCGCGAACATACAACCGTCACATATCCGCGGGGCTCGGACAACTACATCAGAATAGATCCGGATTATCCGGAATACTACTACGATCCGGATACGGCAAGGGAACTGAGAAGGCTCTGCTTCCCCAGGTTCTTCGTCTCCCTTGGGTTATTTGCAGTCTTTGCTTTAAATATAGCCATATTCGGCTTCAATGCTTTTGCTTTCTGAACCGGCAAGCACCGGTCAGCTATAAATCCGGTATATACCGGAAGATCATATTATTAAGGAGGGTTCAACCATGACCGAAAAAGAAAAACAGCAGGCAGGTGAGCTGTACAACGGCACCGACAGGGAGCTGCTCGCAGAGCGCGTAAATGCCAAGAAGCTCTGTGCAGAGTACAATGCCATCACCTACAACGATTATCAGAAGAAGGAGAGACTGCTCGACAGACTTCTCGCACTCAGAGGCGAAAAGACCTGGATCGAGCCCGGTTTCTGGTGCAACTACGGCTATAACATCATATTAGGCGACAATTTCAACGCAAATCACAATCTCGTTATCCTTGACAGTGCAGAGGTAGTATTCGGAAACAATGTCTACATCGGACCGAACTGCAGCTTCTACACCATGGCTTGCCCTCTTAATGCAGAGCAGCGCAGCGCAGGCCTTGAGTTCGCCAAGCCCATCAAGGTAGGCAACGATGTATGGATAGGCGGAAACGTATGCGTGATGCCCGGCGTTACTATCGGCGACGGCGCAGTTATCGGCGGCGGAAGTGTTGTAACAAGCGACATACCTGCCGGTGTTCTTGCCTGCGGAAATCCCTGCAAGGCAGTAAGACCTATCACAGACGCTGACAGGATGCAGGTCTCAGAATAAAAGACGACTATAAACACCAGAAAGGACAGTGCCATGAATACTCTACATTTCAAATATGCGGTAGAGATCGAGAAAACTCGCTCTATCACTCAGGCTGCGGAGAATCTCTACATGGCCCAGCCCAATCTGAGCAAGGCGATCAAGGAGCTTGAAAACTCACTCGGGATCACCATATTCCGGCGCACCTCAAAGGGTGTTATCCCTACCGATCAGGGAATGAAGTTCCTGACCTATGCAAAGCAGATACTCATACAGCTCGACAACATGGAGGCGATAAGCTCACCCGACCGTTCAAAGGAACGGAAGATGCGTATCTCCGTACCCCGTGCGGGTTATATCTCCAAGGCTTTTTCAGAGTACATCGCCGCATCGGATCCGGCTGACGACATGGAGGTATACTTCTGCGAGACCAACTCTCTTAGAAGTATCGAGAATGTCCGCGACAACGGCTACAATTTCGGCATCATACGCTACAATACAGCCCATGAGAAATACTTCACGGACTATCTCGCCGAGAAGAACCTTGAAACACAGCTCCTCTGGGAGTACGAGATGCTTGCAGTAATGTCGGCAGAGCATCCGGCAGCCGAGGAGGACGATCTCACCTACGCCAGTCTTTCCGCAAGGTATGCGGAGCTCTGTCAGGGCGACGACGCAGTCCCCTACGTACCCGGCGCAGTTGAGAAGCTCTTCGAGGCCAACAGGCCGGAGGGCACCAAGGTAAGGCGGATATGTATGTTCGACAGAGGAAGCTCACTCGACTTCCTGCTGACGGTGCCGCAGGCCTTCATGCTCGATTCACCCGTACCGGACAGTCTCTGCGGCAAGTACGGACTTGTGCAGAGGAAGATCAGCTTCCCGGATAACAGCTTCCGGGATATACTGGTATACTCAGCCGGCCGGAGACTGAGCGAGAGCGAGCTTGCACTGGTGAACAGGCTCTATGAGGTAAGGAATGAGGCAGCCTTCATAAAGTACATATAAGTATATACTTTTTCATATGGGAGCACGGCGCAAACTGTGCTCCTTTTCTGTGATATGAGTCGTCATCCTGAAGTGCCGTCTGATGGTGATGAGCTGTATATGAACGGTAGGGGCGCATTCCGTGCGCCCGCAATCAGCAGTCAAACCGCCTATCTGTCCATAGCACTCTGTAGGGACGGCCAATGGCCGTCCGCGTACAGCATTATGTTTTCACGGCCGCGGACTCTGTCAATAGCCGTGATTGTAGGGGCTGCTTTTGGCAGCCCGCAAACCCGACAGCATATCCGTAACAATGCGGACCGCCAAAGGCGGTCCCTACACATTATTGAATTATAAGAATTGTAGTCCGCCGTCCGCAGCCATGAAACGTAACGTGACACACGGACGGCCATTGGCCGTCCCTACAAAGGGTGGTTTGACGGTTAAATGCGGGCGCACGGAATGCGCCCCTACTGTCTGAGAACCCGCGCACGAATGCAGGCGGCGGAACGCCGCCCCTGCAACCGCAGACCAAAACAAAGGTGGCAAGGGGCGCAGCCCCGACAAAGCTAAAGGCTAACGGCTAATGGCTAACGGCTCAATTTTTACAGTCCGTAAATATCGATATCAGAATATCGATATTCATATGTTATATTTGCAGTAAAAGTTATTTTGTGATATAATAATGAATATACCCCATGCAGGCTCCGTTCCACCGGAGACAAAGGCGTCGGCGGTGTGAAGAGCTGCAAATAATCCATAAAGGAGAAAGACCATGTTTGAAATTACCGAAAAAAGATTTCTCAACCCTACGGTAGTGCTTATGAAGATAAACGCTCCGAGAGTTGCCGCAAAGGCTGAGCCCGGTCAGTTCATCATCCTCAGAACTGACGAGAACGGCGAGCGCATCCCGCTCACTATCGCCGATTTTGACCGCAAGGCCGGCACAGTTACCATAATCGCCCAGGTAGTAGGCGCAACAACAGAAAAGCTCGCTCATCTCAACGAGGGCGATTCACTCCACGACTTCGTAGGACCTCTCGGCCGCGCCACAGAGTGCGAGGGACTGAAGAAGGTCGCTGTTGTAGGCGGCGGCGTAGGCTGCGCTATCGCTTACCCCGTTGCCAAGAAGCTCCATGAGATGGGCTGCGAGGTACACGCCATCTGCGGCTTCAGAAACAAGGATCTCGTTATCCTCGATGACGAGTTCAAGGCAGCTTCCAGCAAGTACGTCCTCATGTCCGATGACGGTACTGCCGGCGAGAAGGGCCTTGTTACAGACGCTCTCAAGAAGCTCATCGACAGCGGCGAGAAGTATGACAGAGTCATCACTATCGGCCCCCTTATCATGATGAAGTTCGTCTGTCGTCTCACCAAGGAGTATGAGATACCCACAGTTGCTTCCATGAACCCCATTATGATCGACGGCACAGGTATGTGCGGCGGCTGCCGTCTTACAGTCGGCGGCGAGACCAAGTTCGCCTGCGTTGACGGTCCCGAGTTCGACGGCCACAAGATCGACTTCGACGAGGCTATGGCAAGAGGCGCTATGTACCGCGACTTCGAGCGCCATGCACACGAAGAGACCTGCAATCTGTTCAAGGAGGTAAAGTGAGATGCCTAATATGTCTTTAAAGAGAAACGAGATGCCGGTACAGGAGCCGGACGTAAGAAACAAGAATTTCAAGGAGGTAGCCCTCGGCTACACCGAAGAGCAGGCTATCGACGAGGCAAAGAGATGCCTTAACTGCAAGAACAAGCCCTGCTCAACAGGCTGCCCCGTACAGATAGATATCCCCGCCTTCATCGCTCAGGTTGCAGAGGGCAACTTCGCAGAGGCTTATAAGATAATCACAAAGTCCAGCTCACTCCCCGCTGTCTGCGGACGTGTATGCCCTCAGGAGACACAGTGCGAGAGCAAGTGCGTAAGAGGCGTAAAGGGCGAGCCCGTTGCTATCGGCCGTCTTGAGCGCTTCGTTGCCGACTGGCACAACGCCCAGCCCGAAAGCGCTGTTGAGAAGCCCGCTTCCAACGGCCACAAGGTAGCAGTCATCGGCTCAGGCCCCTCCGGTCTTGCCTGTGCAGGCGACCTTGCAAAGAAGGGCTATGAGGTGACTGTATTTGAGGCTCTCCACGTTGCTGGCGGCGTTCTTTCCTACGGTATCCCGGAGTTCCGTCTCCCCAAGGACATCGTACAGAAGGAGATCGAGGGACTCAAGGCTCTCGGCGTAAAGGTTGAGACAAATACAGTAGTCGGCAAGACTATCTCCATAGACGAGCTCATGAAGGAAGAGGGCTTTGAGAGCGTATTCATCGGCTCAGGCGCAGGCCTCCCCCGCTTCATGAACATCCCCGGTGAGAACCTCAACGGCGTATACTCCGCTAACGAGTTCCTCACACGTATCAACCTGATGAAGGCATACAAGGAAGGCAGTGCCACACCTATCAAGGCCGGCACAAGCGCTGTTATCGTAGGCGGCGGAAACGTTGCCATGGACGCTGCACGCTGCGCAAAGAGACTGGGCGCTGACGTTACTATCGTATACCGCCGTACACAGAACGAGCTCCCCGCACGTAAGGAAGAGGTTGAGCACGCAATGGAGGAGGGCATCGAGTTCAAGTTCCTCACCAATCCCACCGAGATCACAGCTACCGAGAACGGCTGGGTAAAGGGCGTAGTATGCCAGCAGATGGAGCTTTCCGAGCCCGATGCTTCCGGCAGAGCAAAGCCCGTACCGGTAGAGGGCGCATTCTTCGAGATCCCTGCTGACTGTGTCATCATGTCCATCGGCACATCTCCCAACCCCCTCATCAAGTCCACCACAGAGGGACTTGATACCCAGAAGTGGGGCGGCATCATCGCCGACGAGGACGGCCTGACCTCAAGAACAGGCGTTTACGCAGGCGGCGACGCAGTTACAGGCGCAGCAACAGTAATCCTCGCTATGGGCGCAGGAAAGAAGGCTGCCGCAGCTATCGACCAGTACATCCAGAACAAGTAAGCTCCCTGAAGCGGGTGACGTTATGGATAAGAGTATCACTCCTCAGACACTTCAAAGATTACCGATGTATTTCAGCTACCTGACCTCTCTGCCGGACAGCAGGAGGTCGGGGTACATATCCGCTACTGCCATCGCCGGCGCACTCGGACTGAACGATGTGCAGGTGAGAAAGGATCTTGCCTCCGTGAGCAGCGCAGGAAAGCCCCGTGTAGGCTATCCGGCAGCCGAGCTGATACGCGATATCGGCAGGACTCTCGGCTTCGAGAACCATGACAGCGTGGCCGTAGTAGGTATGGGCAATTTCGGCAGAGCTATGATGAATCATACCTGCTTTGCCGAATACGGCTTCACCATAGCCGCCGGCTTCGATATCGATCCTGATATCATAGGCACAGAGATAGGCGGCAAGAAGGTATACCATATCAGCGAGCTCAATGATGTGTGCTCCTCCGAGGGCATCCGCACGGGTATCATAACCGTGCCGGAGAAGGCCGCGCAGGAGGTATGCACCCTGATGGCCGATGCAGGTATACGCTATATACTCAACTTTGCACCGGTACACCTGAACGTCCCGTCAGGAGTCATCGTACAGAATCTGAACATCTCCCTTGCGCTTGCCATGCTGACACGCGGAGGGAACTGAAACAAACAGCCATAGGGAGGGCATCCTCTCTGTGGCTGTTTTTGATTCACCGTCTCCGGCGGTACATCTGATCACGGATCAAATAATTTCCTGTAACATTCCCCTGTCCCGTGCGACTAATATACAGAAGGAGGTGAGGATGTGTCCGGCGAGATGAAACGATACTACGAGGAGAACGGCAGGAAGGTATTCCTGTATCTCCTGACGCTGTGCAGAGACGCCGATACAGCAGAGGAACTGACACAGGAGACCTTCTATCAGGCCCTCCTGTCCCTCGGAAAATACAAGGGCGAAAGCTCCGTATATACCTGGCTGTGCGGAATCGCGCGCAATCTCTGGCTGCGTGAGAAGCGAAGAAGGAGCAACCGTCCGGGGGGAGAGCTGCCGCAGGACACGCCCGATCCCTCGCCTTCTCCTGACAACAGGGCAGAGAGCCGTGACGAGGCGGCAAGGCTAATGGTGCTGATAAACGCCCTCCCGGAGCGTGAACGGCAGCTTGTGCTCCTGCGCTCACAGGGCGGTCTTTCCTTCCGTGAGCTGGGCGACCTCCTCGGCTGGAGCGAGAACGCCGCAAGAGTCACCTACTGCCGCATAAAACAGAAGCTGAAAACAGAGCTTGATAAGGAGTGATACTATGGAGTGCAGGATAATACAGGACCTTCTCCCCCTCTATGCGGAGAAGCTGACATCCGATGAATCCAACAAGGCGATAGAGGAACATCTCAAGGGGTGTCCGGAGTGCATGGAAGCGCTGGAGGGTATCTCCGCCGCCGCACCACCCGCCCCCGACCGTGATATAAAGCCGCTGAAAAAGGCAAGGCGCTCGCTGCTGCTCCGCATACCTGCCATACTGCTCAGCCTTGCCATTGTCCTCGGCGGAGTCTTTCTCTTCGTCTTCTGGGGCGTAGTGCCTATGAGCGGAGAGGATATAAGCGCCGTCATTGAAATAACCGGTGAGGAGAACGACCTTACATTCAATATTGTTGATTCGGAGCATAACATTGTCGAGGAGCGCACCTTACACAGACCCCTGAGCATCACCTTTATGGGCCGCTGCTCCTGTATACGCAAGGATGTATCGGTACACTATGACTACAACCCCGACGGTACCATGACCGGTCATTATGACGTCACTTTCTACAAGTGTAAAAAGCTGCCTTTTGATGACATGGGTGAGCATCCTAACGAGTGGAATTTTGAAACAGATCCGAAGAAGGGCGAAACGCTCACCCTTCACTGCCGCGATACAGTTATCACCTACGACCTCTGGGAGCTCTATCAGCAGTACGCGGACGGATCATCTGAATAAAATAAAAGGGACTGCCGGAGCAGTCCCTTCTTCTTTTATACTATTACTTCTTGAGCGGGAGATCTGCCTGCTCGATGAGGTCAGCATCCACCTTCTGGATAACGATAGCATCGTCACCTGTGATACCTGCTGCACCGTCAACGTCAGCATTTACAAGTCCCTGCTCGTCAAGAGCATACTTTGTCTTGTTTGCAACGTACTGGAGAACAGCAACAGCATCAGATACATTGATCTTGCCGTCGCAGTTTGCATCGCCGTATGTAGCTGTTCCCGTAGTCGGATCCGCAACGCTTGTAGGCGGCTCTGTGGGAGCCTGAGTAGGCTTCTCGGTAGGTGCCTCTGTGGGCAGCGGCTCCGGTACCTCCATACCCTCTACGATAGCGTCGAAAGCAGCCTTAGCCTCATAGTCCTCCTCGAAGAGAAGCGGATAGCCCCAGTCTCTCCAGCTCTTGTCATCTGTTGTTCCCCAGAGTACAACTGCTGAGAGGCTGTCCTTGTGCTTCTTGAATACTTCAAACATTTCCTTGTAGAACTTTGCCTGCTTCTCGAAATCGGAGGATGAAGGCTTGTTGCCCTTCTGGCAGATAGTAGCATCCATCTCGGTTACCTGAAGATCAACGCCAGCCTTCTCCATGGATGTGAGCATCTGGTCATACTGGAAAGCCTGCGGCCAGAGTGAAGGAACGTCACAGTGGCACTGGAGGCCGAGACCGTCGAGAGTGCCCTCAGCCTTGAGCTTTGTAGCAAGCTCGATCATGGCGTTGGTCTTGCCCTGTGACCACTCGTTGTAGTCGTTGTAGTAGAGCTTTGTGCCCTCGGGAGCATACTGTCTTGCGAACTTGAAAGCATAGGGGATGAAGGAGTTGTCGCCGAATACCTTAACCCATGCAGACTGCTCGGAACCGTTCTGTCCCTGCTGGCCGGGCTGACGGGGAGTACCCTGATCGGTGAAAGCCTCGTTTACAACGTCCCATGCGTAGAAGTCAACGGTAGGATACTCCTCCTTGACTGCCGCAAAAACGTTCTTGATGTAGTTCTCCATACGCTGGAGCATGATCTCCTCGCTTACCCAGTCTCCGTCGTCCTTGAATCCTTCCTTGAAGAACCAGTCGGGAGTCTGGCTGTGCCATACGAGAACGTGTCCTCTTACGGGGATCTTGTTGTCCCTTGCGAAGTTGAGGATAGTTCTTGCACTTGCAAGGCTGATTATCGGGTTAACGTTATCGCCCTCCTCCTGGCACTTTGTCTTCTGGAGAAGTGCATCAGGCTTGAGCTCGTTGCCGAGGGTGATAGAGTTGAAGTGCTTCTTGATAAGGTCCTTTGTGGACTTTGGTGAGAGCTCCATGGTAGTTGTAGCCGTACCTACCTTGAAGTAGTCTCTGTAAACGTCCTTCAGGGGAGCCTTGTCCTGCTGTATCTCGTACTTAGGGCCTTCCTTGATCTCAAAATCGTCAACGTAGAGAGGACCGGAGCCGCCCTCGAAGTATACGTATACGTCTGATACGTCCTCAGAAAAGCTGACCTTGAGGTCCTTTACGGACTTCCAGTCGCTGCCGTTGACAGTAGTGAGGTTCACATAGTGAGGCTCTCCGCCTGCATCGCTGTACTGATAGCTGATGATGCAGTCAGTGTAGTACTTGCCCTTTACCTTTGCGCTTACGAGGTACTGTGTACCTGCCTCGCAGCGTCCCTCCTGGTCAAGACGGAATGCGGGGCCGTTCCATGACTCTGTTCTTTCGTCTGCACACAGAACAGTGTTTCCGTCTACGTTCTCGGTGGAGAGAACCGTTGTGTCATCGCCGCCTCTGTTGGTGAACTGTGATACATCGCCGTCCTCGAAGTCGGTGGAGTAGATAACGGCACCGGGGATAGCATCAGCAGCGCTGATCTGAGAGACCGTCGGTGCAGCTGCCAGTGCCATAGCAGCGGTAAGCGAAACAGCGATCACTCTGTTGGTGGTTTTTCCTTTCATTCGGATCATCCCTTCATTGAATATTTGTATTTCATGGTGCCGGCATAACCTCTATTCACCAGTACACCATATACATAGTTATTATACCCTATGTATAAGAAAATGTCAATAATATACTAAGAAGTCCGCAAATAATAGCGCATGGTCAAAAGTTGCGGGAAATGATAACAAACCGATGACACGAAAAACGGAGAATAATGCAATTTCACGCCATATATCCACTGTCACAGAACAGGCATGAAAAAAGACTGAGCCTGTGCTCAGTCTTTTTTGTTCCGTCCCCTGAGGGGGATGCTAATTGTAACAATCCTTGTGATACACCATGCCGTTCTCGTCTATTTCCGTCCCCTGAGGGGGGGAATGCAACAATATTATGAAACACTACAACATAAGGGCAATTAGTTTCCGTCCCCTTAGGGGTATAGATTGAAACATAGTAATCAAAAAAAGCAGGACAATAATGTGCATATTTCCGTCCCCTGAGGGGTGTAGATTATTACGCAGAAAGGTCTGTCTAAAGAAGAATTTAAATCACAGTTTCCGTCCCCTGAGGGGATTCATTGTTAAGCCATTTCGAGAAGGGAATAATAATTTGGCAGTTTCCGTCCCCAAAGGGGATGCAGTACAGGTCTGCACCCTTATTATATCACATCCGCCCCACCCTGTCAATAAGCCGGAAAAGAAAACCGCCCGCATTTCTGCGGGCGGTCTGTTATTCTTATGATACCTGCTTATCTGAGCGGGATCTGGTTGTACTGGAGTACACCTGCATCGAGCTTCTGGATAACGATAGCATCGGTACCTGTGATACCAACCTGCTCATCGATATCTGCATTAGCCTTACCTGTCTCTGTGAGCGGGTACTTGAAGGAGTTTGCAACGTACTGGAGGATAGTAACGCAGTCTGCGATATTTACCTTGCCGTCCTCGTTTGCATCACCGTACATAGTTGCACTTGCAGGAGCCTGTGTAGGAGCCTGTGTGGGAGGTGCCTGTGTAGGAGCCTGTGTGGGTGCCTGTGTGGGAGGTGCCTGAGTGGGAGCCTGTGTGGGTGCCTGAGTAGGAGCCTGTGTGGGAGCCTGTGTAGGTGCCTGAGTTGCAGGCTGTGAAGAACCGCCTGTCTTGTGGAGAACTACCTTCTCGATAGTAACATCGTCGCCGTGAGGCCACCAAACGATTGCCTTTACAGTAGAACCAACGTTTGAAGGAATTGTGTAGTTAACTGTAGCAACCTTGTCGGAGCCAGCCTTTACAGCCTCGAACTTGTCCTCGAGCCACTCGCCTGTCCATGTACCGAACTCACCGGAGATCTCAGTGTCGCTGGAGTTGATCTTTACATAGAGAGTAGCGGACTTAGCGCCCTGGGGCTTGAACTCAACGTAGTTGTTGATCTTGTTGTCATCGCCCTTCTCTGTACCTGCTGTCATGTCAGCGGGAAGAAGAACGATATCGCCGTCAGATGTAGAACCGCCGGGAGCACTTGTGGGCTGCTGTACGGGCGGATTTGTGGGTGTCTGCTGAGGAGCATCAGTAGGCTGCTGCTGCGGAGGATCTGTGGGCTGCGGTGTAGGTGTGGAAGAGCTGCCGCTGTAGATCTTTGTTACGCCGGGGATAGATGTATCGATAGAGCCTGTCTTCTTGAAGTGGTAGAGACCTGCTGCTGCACCGACAAGACCTGCATTGTAGTCGATAGCTACCTCGTTGCAGACATAGTCAGCCATGTTGTCGTGGTATGTACCGTTTGCATCGCAGGGACCGCCGACAAGCGCACCGATGAGCGGATGAGCATTTGCGCCGTATGCAGCGAAGGGGCTCATGTGGTCGCCGTCTGCATCCCAGCCGTTCATGTTGAACTGGTCGTAGCTTGTGTAGCCTGAAGCAGCTCTGTGGTGAGCGTTCTTTGCGCTGTTGCTTGCGAAGCCTGTTACGAAGCAGGTATTTGCCGGGTTGCTGCCGAGGATGTAATTCATCTGGCCTGTTGCCCAGTCAGTGTAGTTTCCGCCGCCTTCCTTGGTAGCAACGAGAGCCATGAACTGCATAGAGCAGTTAAGTCTTGCACTGCCCCACTTGTCAAGGAAGAGGTAGTTGCTGCCTGTGCACTTGCTTCCGAGATAGCTGTTAGCAGCGCTCCAGTCCTTGTTTACGATACCGTTCATTACAGCTGCACCGAGGTTTGCATCGTTCCAGCCGTATGCCCACCATACACCGATATCACCGACACCGGATGAAAGTGTGTTCTTGTAGCCTGAATCACCTGTTGCGAGTGCGAGAGCGCCGGCAGCCATTACCTGCTCGTCCTTGCACTTCTGTGATGCGTAGAATGTATCAGGGCCGTCTGTTGCGCACTGATTGTGCTGGATGGAGAAGTTGTAGAGAGCCTTTGCGTACTTCAGGTCATCGGCGTTGCCGAAGTTCTTGTAGTTGATAGCAAGGGCTGCAGCGTAGTTAGCAGCGATATCGCTGGCGCCGCTGTTTGTCCAGTACATCTTGCGTCCGGATCCCTGTGTCTCAGGAGGTCCCCAGTAACCGTGGTCCGGATTACCCTCGCCCTTCTGATAAAGGAAGTTGCTTACATTGTCTCCGTTGAGCTTTGTGGAGTCACGGAAGAATGAGCAGAAATGATCGAGGATAACCTTGATGTGATCGCCCTGGCCGGTAGCATCGTAAGCGTCCTTGAACTCATAGTAGCTGAGTCCGAGAGCAGCTGCGGTATAGCCCTGGGGGAGACCGAACATTACGTGGTCACCGGCATCGTGGAATCCGCCCTTGATCTCATCATCCATGTGGCAGTTGCTTCTCCAGTCGAGACCGCCGGAGGAGTTGTCGCCGCACATATTTGCATCATAGAAATAGAGCGAATACTGTAAGAGCTTTGCGTAGTTATCGTTGTCTGCCGCACCTGACATAAATGCAGGAGCGGATGCGAAGCTACCTAAAACCGAGGTAGCAGCGACCGCAGTGCTGATAGCAGCGGCCTTGATCCGTTTGAAATTCTTCATTTGAAAATCACACTTCTTTCCCAAAAAATCGTTTGTTGTGGGTGGCCTATAATATGTTTACAACATAATTATACAATGTTTCACGGCAAAGTTTATTACAAAACGGTTACTGAGTGGTTACAATAAGGTTAATCGGGCATTAGCCGATAAATTTTCTCCGTTTTGAACGATAATCTATCATACAGCTTGTGCACTATCACATAGTAAAACCCCCTGTTTGTGAACTGACAGTATACGCAGGGCGTTATTTAACCTTTTTCCAAAACTTATTTAACAGCATTTTTGGGGCTTTTTCAGCCGGTTTTCTGTCAGTTTCTACTAACAGTCACCCCGCCCGCGCCGTCATCTCCGTATCATTCCGCAGAAAACTGTCGATTTCTTCTATTATTATGAGCGTTTTTCTTCTATTGTGAAAAACTGCCGGATATGTGCCTTTTGTAAAAAACAAATGCTTGACAAAGTTTCTGAAATATGTTATATTAGTATATGGAGCTCGGAGATATACCCTGCTCATTTAGTTATTTTCAGGATAGAATTCCGGAATATAGATGTGCGGGCCCTGTGCAACAAGACACCGTGAACCATGTCAGGCGGGAGACCGAGCAGCATTAAGCGGACCGTTTTGTGTGCCGCAGTAAGCCTGCACATCTATGTTCCGGAATTTTTTAATTGCCGGATACTGAACAGCCGAAAGGAGGAAAGCCGTGAACAAGCCGGAAAACCGCTTCCAGAGATTCTTCGGGAGGCTTCTCAAAAACTACCTTGATTCCGTGATCTACGGCTCCTTCTGCGCCGTGATCCTGTACTTCCTGTGTACCCTCGTGTTCGCATTCATGGGCTACAAGGACTATCTCGGCGGAGCTGCACTCATGCTCCTGTTCTGCATCATAGGCATCTTCGCTGCCGCCTTCACGCATCACCGGACGGGCTTCCACAAGTACGATCCGGAGATAATCGGCGACTGCTTTGTCGGCTACAACAAGAAATGCCGTCTTTTCAGCGAATCCCTCAGCGACCTTTTCAACAAGCGCGTCAACTTCGCCCTTAACGGCTTCAAGACTCTTGAGAGCGACTTTGCCGACAGGACAGATGACCGCGAGAAGGGCGTACTCGCCTTCTATATCGGCCGCTGCTACGATATCATGCGCTACTTCCCGAACGCCTCGAGATACTACGGTATCGCCGAGGGATACGGATTCAATGACAGCGTCCTCCCCCTGCTGAAGGCAAGATGCGCCGCAGCCCTCGGGGATACGGACGAGGCTCTCCGGATATATACCGGTATACTCGACGAGCCGGATAACCCCTTCCGCCGCATAGTCCGCACGGACATCGGAAAGATGTACCTCCACAAGGACGACGGCGAGAACGCCCTCAAGTGGTATTCCGAGGCCATACGCCTCAGGGAGAACTACGCCGAGGCCATGGGCGGGGCTGCCATAGCCCTCACCCTCCAGCGCAGATATATGGAAGCCGAGGAGCGTTATCGCTCGGCTCTGCTCAATAATATCGCCGATCCGGTAGGATATACCTCCTACTATAAATCCGTGCTTGAAGCTGCAAAAGCCGAGGATGAAAAGGCCGGAGAGCGCAAGTAAGCAGCAGAAAGAGGTACAACGATGTACAAGGCCCTATACCGGAAGTGGCGTCCGCTCACCTTCGATGACGTCATCTCCCAGCAGCATATCACAGAGACGCTGAAGAACCAGATACGCACCGGCAGGACTGCCCACGCCTATCTGTTCACAGGCTCACGGGGAACCGGTAAGACCACCTGCGCCCGTATCCTCGCCAAGGCAGTCAACTGCCCGGACATGAAGGACGGGAACCCCTGCCTTGAATGTGATATATGCCGTGACGCCGACCTCGGCGCACTGACAGACATAATCGAGATCGATGCCGCCTCCAACAACGGCGTTGACGATATCAGAGACATCCGCGATGCTTCGGTATACCTTCCGGAGCGGTGCAGATACAAGATATACATAATTGACGAGGTGCATATGCTCTCACAGAGCGCCTTCAACGCCCTGCTGAAGATCATGGAGGAGCCTCCGGACTATGTAAAGTTCATACTCGCCACCACGGAGATACACAAGGTGCCCGCCACCATAACCTCACGCTGCCAGCGCTATGACTTCCGCAGGATACGTCCTGCCGACATAGCCTCACGCCTGAGCTTCATCGCCTCGCAGGAGGGCATAGACCTGACTGAGGAAGGCGCAGCGCTCATCGCAAAGATAGCCGACGGCGGTATGCGTGATGCGGTCTCCCTCCTCGACCAGTGCTCAGCCTGCGCCGAGAAGGTGGATGCGGAGGCAGTCTCCCGCACCGCAGGCATCGCCGGCAGGGATCATATCTACGAGCTTCTCGGGGATATATTCCGTCACGATCCGGCTGCCGCCCTTGAAGAGGTGGCAAGGCTGCACGATATGTCCAAGGATCTCAAAAGGCTCTGCGAGGAGCTCATCCTCCAGCTCAGGAACATCATGCTCCTGAAGACAGCTCCCGCCGCTGCGGCAGGCATCATAACCGCCATGCCGGACGAACTGGAAAAGCTGAAGGAGCTTGCAGGAGAGGCCGATCTCGGAACGGTCATGGACAGGATAGAGATGCTCCAGTCCTGCCGTGAGAGGATGATGAAGGTGCTCAACACCCGTGTCGAGCTCGAAATGTGCATCATCAGGCTGTGCCGCCGGAGCACTGCCCCCCTGCCCGGAGATGCCTCTGAGGACAGGAATTTTGCAGGAAATACCGGCTCAGGACTTGACAATTCTGAAATATATGATAAAATAAAACAGTTAGAGAAGAATATGCAGAGGCTCGCATTCGAGACCGCTCATGAGGGCAGGCCGCCCGCAGAGGAAAGGCCGGCCGCTCCCGAGGTGCTCACCGCAAGCACTCCTGCGCCGGAGGGCTCTCCCCCGGTGGATATCTCACGGGTGACAGAGGCCGATATGACGCCCTGCGACCGCTGGGACGAGATCATGGAGGAGTTCCGCAAGCTGAATCCTGCCGTAGCCGGAAGCCTTGAGGGCTCGCGTGCGGCGGTCTACAAGAACGTATTCTTCATCTTCACACCCAACCGCTTCTTCATGTCGCTCTTCAAATCCCAGAAGGAGAACGCAGTAGCGCTCAGCCGTGCGATATTCAATATCATGGGCAGCAAGTACCGTCTCAGCGCAAGATGCACCACCACCGAGGCCGAGCAGCAGTCCATGGCGGAGAAGCTCATAAACAAAGCCAGAAACAGCAATATAGAAACTGCTGTTGATAATAACGCTCCGACGAACTGACACATCCAGCGGTCAGCCGGAGCAGCAAAACAACGAATAACCATAAAGGAGAAATTTCACATGAAAGCAAGAATCCCGAAGAACGTGGGCGGCGGCGCTCAGAACATGAACCAGATGATCAAGCAGGCTCAGAAGATGCAGGATCAGATCACAGTCCTCCAGGAAGATATCGAAGCAAGAGACTTCGCAGTAACTACCGGCGGCGGTGCTGTTGAGATCGTAATGACAGGCAAGAAGACCATCAAGTCTCTCACACTCAAGCCCGAGATCGTTGATCCCGAGAACATCGAGGATCTCCAGGATCTCATCATCAGCGCAGTCAACGAGGCTGTAAACAATATCGAGGCTACAACTGAGGAAGAGATGAGCAAGATCACCGGCGGAGTATCACTTCCCGGCCTGTTCTGATGGCTGACCATAACGCCCTTCCGCTGGTCATACTGGCGGAAAAATTCGCCTCACTTCCCGGCATCGGCATGAAGACCGCCCAGAGACTCGCCTACCACGTGATGTCAATGGACAAGGGTGCGGTGGAGGACTTCGCAAAGGCGCTCATCAACGCCAAGACGCAGGTCCGCTGCTGCTCGGTATGCCAGAACCTCACCGAGAAGGAGGTATGCCCGATATGCTCCGATCCCGAACGTGACTCCTCTACGATATGCGTAGTTGAGAGCCCGAAGGACGTCTCGGCATTCGAGCGCACACATGAGTTCAAGGGAGTATACCATGTGCTCCACGGTCTCCTCTCCCCCATGGACGGCATAACGCCGGACAAGCTCCGTGTAAGGGAGCTGCTCTCACGCATAGGCGAGGGCGGAGTGAAGGAGGTCATCATGGCCACGAACCCCACCGTCGAGGGCGACGCAACTGCGCTCTATATCGCAGGGCTGCTCAAGCCGATGGGAATAAAGGTATCACGTCTTGCCTTTGGTCTCCCCGTGGGAGGCATACTGGAGTATGCCGACGAGGTGACGCTCTACAAGGCTCTCGAGAACCGTAATGATATGTAAGAAAGGCGCCTCCGGGCGCCTTTTTAATTCATAATTCGTAATTCATAATTCATAATTATTGAGCTTTCATCTTTTAGCCGTTAGCTTATTGTATCGCCTGACGGCGATGAATTATAAAGACCGCCTTTATTCCACATTGCCCGTGCGATAGCCGGCTTTAGCCTGCGCGTCCGGACAAAAGCAAAAACCGGCAAAGGGAGGGAGAAAGGGGGGGGAGGGAAAAGAGAGTCCAGAGAGGAAAACCGTAGAGGGTGACTCCCCACGGGGTGGGGAGATGTCAGCGAAGCTGACAGAGGGGACGGGCGCCTGTCAGGCGAAGAGGGAGGGAAATGCCGGTTTTTGCTGCGGTTTTCTTTTTCCCTCCCTCTTTCCCCCGGAGGTGTTCCTCTTTGGCATTTACCGATGCAAGCCGCAATCATTGGAAAACGAGGTATAGAAGATAAGATCCGATCTGCGGGCGCACGGAATGCGCCCCTACTTTCCGTGTACAGCGATATGTGGTTCGCGGACGGCCACTGGCCGTCCCTACATTCCGCACAATAATATGTATACCACGTTCTTGCACAGGTGTATACCATGTAATTGCACACGGCATGAAGTCCGGACAGCAGAACAGCGGGTTCAAGGGTACGCAGCACCCTCTCCCTCCCCCTATTTGACATTCTCTACAAATCAGCATCATTTTTTTGATTGCAATTGACGAAAATGTACGCACTCCGCCGGGAATACATAGAATATTAACATTTTTTGGCAGAATTATGATATAATAGACATAAGCGGACTACTCCCGCGCAGTGGCAGAAAGGGAACTGCTCACGGCGTCCGGCTGTACTCTCCGCTTAAAAACAGCACTCCGGTTTACCGCACTGGACCGGCGCTGCTGCAAATGAAAGGAATGAAAATTATGACAAACAGATTCAAAGGGAAGGCTGCCGCAGTCCTCACAACAGCGGCTGTTGCGGCCTCAGCGGTCACACCCTTCGTCTCCGTCCCTATGGCATCAGCTGCCGGAGACAAAAACTACCTCGAGGCACTGGCTATGTCGCTTTACTTCTACGACTCCAACGCCTGCGGCTCAGGCATCACTGACGGCCCCCTCACATGGCGCGGCGACTGTCACACCTATGATGCAGAAGCCCCGGTAGGCGATCTCGGTTCAGAAAAGCAGTACGTCGATCCTGACGGGGATGGCAAGGTCGATGTATCAGGCGGCTTCCACGATGCCGGCGATCACATCAAGTTCAATCTTACAATAGGCTTCGGAATGAATGCCCTTGCACTGTCGGAGTATATGAACCCCGGCGTCTACAAGAAGGCAAACGCCTATGACCACCTGCTCTATGAGCTCAGACGGGGCAGCGATTATATGATGAAGACCACCTTCCTCGATGACAGCGGCAAGGTCGCTGCTGTTGCGAGCGTAGTGGCAAACGGCGGCGAGGATCACGCTATATGGTCTTCTCCCGAGGTACAGACATACGCAAGGCCGATATACTGGCTCACCGCAAATGACAACAACTCGACTGTATGCTGCAGCATGGCAGGCGGACTTGCCGGCACCGCATGGATATACAAGGACGTTGATCCGGATTATTCCGCACAGTGTGCGAAGTACGCAAAGGCTCTCCTTGAATTTGCCCAGAAGCACGTCGGAAACAACAACAAAGGCCAGGGCGGCTACTACGATGCAGCTGCACAGTATCAGGACGAAGAGGCCTGGGCTCAGGCATGGCTCTGGGTGCTCGGCGAGGGCGAGAAGCCCGAGAGAGTCCCGCAGAGAGGAGATTACGGCGGACAGCAGTATGACGGCTATGTCCTCTGCTGGGACAAGGTATGGCAGGGATATGCAGCCCTGATGTGCAAGGCCACCGACGATCAGGCCTTCTATGACGAGATAAAGTATGAGTACCCCAACGAGGGCGGCATCAGCGAGACCACCTACAACGCCACAGGCTGGGGCGCTGCAAGATACAACTGTGCAAAGCAGTTCAGAGGCCTCGTCCTTGCAAAGGGCGACAAGGACTCGGAATACGCAAAGGCAGCTAAGTTCCAGATGGATCACATCCTCGGCGACAACAGCCTCGGCTACAGCTTCCTGCTGGGCTACGGCGACAAGTGGCCGAGCCATATACACCACAGAGGAGCAAACCCCGGCGAGAACGGCGAGACCTCCGCAGCCAACCCCTCCGCAAAGTATACCAACTACGGTATGCTCGTAGGCGGCGATGATACCAGCGGATATCAGGATCATGCGGACAAGTACCAGTACACCGAGGGCGCTCTCGATTACAACGGCTGCTTCGCACTTGCCTGTGCAGGCCTTGCAGACCTCTACGGCGGCGATGCTTCCGCTATGCCTGCTCTTGCAGCCAGCGCAGCGGAGATAAACGAGAACTTCGTATTCGGCAGCAGCTCCTCCTCACAGACCGAGGAGAAGGACTGCACCCTCACAGTCAATTTCACAGACCTTGACGGCAACAGCATAGAGGGAGTAAATGCACGTCTGATGATACGTCCCGCACCCGGTTCTCCCGATCCCGCAGTTACGATTGAGGAGTGGGTGAGCGACGGCACACCTAAGCAGTTCAGCCTTTCAAGTGCTAAAGCCCCCTATGTTGTTGAATTCAGAACGCCGGAAGGCTATACCGTTTATAATGACGGCGGCACGAACGAAATATTCTTCAGCGAGGACAAGAAGGAAATAACCAGAACTTACAGGTTAGCAAAGAACGACAAGGATGAGAGCATACTCAATATCAGCTTCGTGGATCAGGACGATAAGCCGGTAACAGGTATCTCAGCCAAGCTCATCAAGATACTCGATCCTTTAAACGAGACCATAGCCACATGGAGGAGCGCAGAGACTCCGCAGGAGATCAGGGTAACAAAGAATACCGAAGACGCTCCCTACGTTGTAAGGTTCACCATGCCCTACGGCTACACCGGCGAAAACCCGGAACCCATCGTGATATCGGAGGGCGGCACAGTACGTGACGTGAAGATCGTTCTCAAGAAGGATACAGAGACGCCCACCGGCGAGGCTCCCGATTTCACAGCAGAGGTCGGCGGCGCAGGCAGGACAATGAAGGTAGGCGATATATCAACAATATCCGTCACCGGAAAGGGATTCTCAGTGTCTGCCAACGGAGAGAAAGGCGTTATGGACTGGAGAGTCATGAGCAGCGATAATAACGTAAAGGTTTACCAGCTGACTGCAAAATCCCAGGGATCATTTGAGTTCATCATCGAGATAGCAGGCGGCAAGAAGGAGACACTGACCTTCACAGTCGGCGATCTTGCAGAGCCACCTCTGTACGGCGATGCCAACTGCGATAATATCGTCAACGTGGCAGACGCAGTAACGGTTCTCCAGTACGTTGCAAACAAATCGAAGTACCCCATCAAAGAACCCGGCCTTACCAATGCGGATATCGACGGTCAGGCAGGCATCACCGGCACGGACGCCATCACGATACAGAAGATCGATGCAGGCATCCTGAAGCAGGAGGATTTCCCCCTCAGGTAAATAACGAAAAGGAGCTGTCCCCGGACGGCTCCTTTTAATTCGGGATGCGGAATTAAAAACCTCCTGTCGCTCAGATAGCCCGTTGTGCAGACTGCACTGATTCAACAGATAATTTCCGGCGGAATATTTGTAATCTGCCTATTGCAAAATCAGCCGGAAAATGGTATAATTATGATTGTCTCAGTAGGGATGCTGTGCGTTGCAGCTCCCGGGAGCATTGATACCCGTCGGTGCTCTGTATCAAATAAACGCAGGTACCGCCTGCAAATACCAAGGAGGTGCGGTTATGCCGAACATTAAATCTGCAAAGAAGAGAGTTAAGGTCAACGAGACTAAGGCTGCTGCCAACAAGGCAAGAAAGTCTAACCTCAAGACTATCCTGAAGAAGGCTGATATTGCTGTTACAGAGGGTGCTGCTGACAAGGAGCAGGCTGTAAGAGTAGCTATCAAGAGAGTTGATCAGGCTTGCGCTGCCGGTCTTATGCACAAGAACAAGGCTGCAAGAAAGAAGTCTCAGCTCGCTAAGAAGCTCAACTCAGCTCAGTAATAGTTGAAATGTAAAGCCCCTGCGGACAACTCACGGTCCACAGGGGCTCGTTTTTTTACTTTTTCTTTATCTTGAGGTTTATCTCTTCAACCATTTCCAACAGTTCTGCGAATCCAACAAGTAATGCTCCAGCTACTGTTCCACACAAAGCGACGAGAACTGCACCTGACAGTCCGCTGATTATTCCTGGTAGCGTGTTATCGACCACAGCTCCTGTAATCAGCATCAATATTGCTGATAATATTGTCAATCCCCAGATGATATGGCCAAGGGTTCGGAGCATACCCGATACACCGCTGCGAGAATAAGAGTCTTCCGGCGATGTATCATGGACATATTTGTATTTACCATGTGTTACATTAAGACTTGTTGTACAGTATGGGCATACAATATCAGTATCCTTCAATTGCCTTCCGCAGTTTGAACAGCTATTCATATTTACAGTTCCTTTCAGGACAATATGTCCTTAATACAATCCTATGATCAATGCCGACGCTAAACAGGCGACAAAGACTATGCCTACGATCACCCACGCAAGGGTGCTGACCGGTTCCTTCTCCGGAGTGATCTCCTTCTTATCGGGAGTATCTGCGTTCTGTTCCGGGAGGGGGATACTCTGCTCCGGTCTGGTTTCCTTTTTCGCCGGACTGACGTCGGTGAGCTTTGCCCCGGGCTTTCTGAGCTCCGGCGGTACATAGGTATTAGTCAGATACCCGCAGTGAGGACAGAGGCCGGGGAGGTCTCCTGGTATCTGACAGCCGCATCTGTAGCACATTCCCATTTATAACTCCCCCTTTCAAAAGGACATATCGTCCTACAATCATTATATAACATTACCATAATACTGTCAATATCCACAGAATAATTTTATTATTCTTACGCTTAGGTAATAATATTTTAATTATTAGTAATAATATATTACTAATACTCTGAAATAATTTTCCGGTTCCGGAACCGGAGCGATAGGACATTCTGTCCTAATCCAACGTATCCCCTCCCCTATCAGGTATAATAATATAAGGATCGGTTTTAAACCGGAGTGGTACTGATACCACTGAATATTATTAATTCTTTTATCATTATATGTAATCTGATATATCTATTTCTGATCAGGGAGGCCGGAATGTTCAACAGGATACGTGACCTCAGAGAGGACAGCGACCGCACACAGCAGCAGGTCGCCGACTATCTCTTCTGCGACCAGTCCCTCTACTCCAAGTACGAGCGCGGAGTGCGGGAAGTGCCTGTCGCTGTTATCGTGAAGCTGGCTGCGCTTTACAATACAAGTACAGACTATATCCTCGGCCTTACCGACATAAGGCAGCCCTACGGCAAGTGACCGGGATATCCGAAAGGAGCTTTTCCATGCTTGCCAATTACCACACGCATACTGCCCGCTGTAACCACGCCGCCGGCGAGGACAGGGAGTACGTCGAGGCCGCCATAGCTGCCGGTTACCGTGTGCTCGGCTTTGCCGACCATGCGCCCTTCGTATTCCCAGGAGACTATGTCTCCCCTACCCGCATGACTGCTGCCGAAACAGAGGGCTATTTCTCGTCCCTGACGGCTCTGAAGAAGGAGTATGCCACGGATATCACTATCTACATAGGCTTCGAGAGCGAGTATCTCCCGGAGCTCCTCCCAGCTCAGGATGCCCTCCTTGCGGACTATCCCCTCGACTACATGATACTCGGCCAGCACTTCATCACACCCGAGCCCTACGGTCATTACACCGGCTTTGAGGGCGACCTTGAGGGGCTTGTGCAGTACACGGATTCCATCATCGCCGGCATGGAGACCGGCCGCTATATCTACACCGCCCACCCCGACCTCTACCGTTACCGCGGCGACGGCACAGAGGAGCAGTTCCGCCGTATAGCAAGGTACATGAAGGAAAAGAATATCCCCGTTGAGATAAACCTCCTCGGCCTTGTCACCTCCCGCCACTACCCCTCGGATACCTTCCTCACTATCGCCGCAGAGGAGGGCTGCTCCGCCATAATCGGCGTGGATGCACACGAGCCCCTTGCATTTTCGGACTCCGCCGCCGTCCTGACGGCCGCAAGGATAGCTGAGAGCTACGGCCTGCCGCTTGTGGACTTCATGCCGGGACTCGGCCCCCTCTGACCGCCGGACTGCCCGTAACGTATCACCGCAGGGCCCCTGCCGAACTCCCGCTTTACCTGCCGCAATGCCCCGTGTAAATACCGTGGAGGAAAATGCGTAAGTATATCCTAACAAAGAGGTACGGTATTTCCGCAATATCCGACATATCTGCTCAGAACAGTAAGTATAAGCTAACAAAAATCTATTGCTTTTTCCCGCAGTTATGTTACAATATTATCAAGGTAAAAACCTTGAAAATACTACACGGAGGTGCTGTTATGGCATATAAAATTTCTGACGAGTGCTTAAGCTGCGGAGCTTGCGAGGCTGAGTGCCCTGTAGGCGCAATTTCTGAGGGCGACGGAAAGTACGTTATCGACGCTGATGCTTGCGTTGAGTGCGGTGCTTGTGCAGGCGTATGTCCTGTAGGCGCTCCTTCTGCTGAATAAGGAATAGCTGAAAGCAACAAAACTGCTGCATTGATTTGCAGCAGTTTTTTCATTTCCGGAGGAAAGGCAGCCGTAGCAACAGCATACAAAGCACATCATGGATAAGCAAACGATTTGTGCGTTTTGACGGTTTTGCATATCGGCACTTGACTTTTGGACCGGTTTGCAGTATAATATATTAGTCACAGGTGATAAGCCCGTGATTCTGCTATATATGTGGCGGCATAGCTCAGTTGGCTAGAGTACTCGGTTCATACCCGATTGGTCGTTGGTTCGAATCCTACTGCCGCTACCAGATGGCCCGTTGGTCAAGAGGTTAAGACATCGCCCTTTCACGGCGGAATCATGGGTTCAATTCCCGTACGGGTCACCATTTTGCAATCCCACAGATGGCTTAAAATAGCCGTTTGTGGGTTTTCTTTTTTCTCAAAAATGCCCTCAGCCACTTGTCAGCCACTTATTTTCAAAATCAGCCACATGAACTGTGGTTTACTGTTTGCATGACCGCAGGGAATATTCTTCCCTGCGGCTGCTTTTTACTCACATTGAGAGGCTCATTGTTTCTTCCTCTGCCTCGTCATCAGCTTCATCAATATCGACTGCTTCTCCACTCTCACTTATGTTCTGACTCTCCTCTATCGGTTCATTGTTGAAGGACAGAGCGTTAGTAATTGCGTCACAATTCCTCGTCCTCGCCTCTTGAAACATATGGGAGTACAAGTTCAAAGTTGTTCCTACGATGCTATGTCCCATATCTGCTGACACTGCCACAACGTCCACTCCTTCAAATATCAGGAGCGATGCGTGCAAGTGCCGCAGCGAATGTATGTCGCAGAAGCGGAAGCCGTTGTGCTTGCAGAACTCTCTGAACCAACCGTATGGTGTCTGCGGATTCATAGGCTCGCCGTTCCACTTTGTGAACAGCCTGTCATGATCCTCCCACTTAGTTCCGAGCTGTTCGGCTTCTGCATCCTGTTCTGCCTTGAACTGTTTCAGCATATTCATTATCACAGGTGGGAACTTGCTCATACGCTTTGATCGCTTAGTCTTGGTTGTGTCTGTGTATATCCCCTTCTCCTTTGTGTACTGTGACGTTCTGCGGACAGATATTGTGCTGTGTTCAAAGTCGATGTCCTTCCACTCAAGTCCCAACATTTCGCTTCGGCGGAAGCCACTGTATATTGCGAGCATAATGTACAGCTTCCATTTCAGCGGTTCGCTGTCGAGCTTTTGAAATATCTGCTTGACCTCATCAATGGTATATATTTCTTTCTCCTTGGACTCGCCTTTGGGGACAGTCACTCGGCGACAGGGATTGTCACTGAGCATATCCATTTTTATTGCGTATGCAAATATGTCTGAGATAAAGTTCAGGTGATGGACTACTGTTTTTCTTGACAGCGGCTTGCCGTTACGCTGGTTCTTTCCATTGACATACAAGTCCGAGATGAAAGCCTGTATGTGCCTTGCAGTTATTTTATCAAGCTTCATATGACCGAGTGCCGGATAGACTCGCTGAGTAGTCTGCCGCATTCTTTCGTATGAAGTAGGACGAAGATTGATCTTGGCGTATTCCTCAAACCACTGCTCCGCAAACGTCTGGAACTTTATTGAGGCTGTTATCTTGCCTTTCTTGCACTCTTCCTCAAACAACACCGCTTGTCGCTGAAGCTCCTTTTCAATCTGTCTCTTGGTCAGTCCTTCGGGCGGTTTCCAGTGTTTGAACTGGAGAACCTGTTTTCCATTGACATCATATCCGCAGGAGACCTTTATTTCATAAGTGCCGCTTTTTCTTTGTCTTATTGTCGCCATATAAAACCTCCATTCAGTAATACGGCGCGGTTTTGCCAACGACATCATACCACAACTCCGTGTGGAAGTCCAGCAAAATCGCGCCGTTTCCACTATTTTTTTTACGCAGTCTCCCCACGCAAATATTTCAGGAATATTTCCTTGTTGATAAGATATTTCTTTCCTGCCATGATGTGCGGCACCTGACCATTGATGCACATCTGACGGACACGATACTCGGTCAGCCCTTCCACAAGAGCTGCCGCCTCCTTTATGGTAAGCATTACGATTTTAGTTTCTGTTTTGTTTTCAGCCATTCGATCATACTCCTTCTATTTGTCTTGTTCATGTTTCCTGTGATCTTTACGTTGTTCATTTTAATCTTTCCTTTCGTTATTTGATTGAGCATCAGCCCATGTGTATTCCGTGAGCTTCCTTACGCTCTCGTTCCTCGGCGAGTGCCTTTCTGTCAACATGCTCACGTGCGTACTCGGTATCGTCGGCAGGTTCGTCCTCGATCATCGAAGCCACAGCAGCAATGCCACCGACGATATCAGGTGCAGCACTTCTATCAGCACCACCAGTCGGAGCAGTCTGAAGCCGTGACTTCTGCTCTGCTCGTCGGAGCATTTCAGCTGCGATAAGGTCTGCTCGTTCAGACTCCCAGCCTGTGAGACGAGGTCCTTCGCCGCCTGATCCAGCTTCGACACCTCTGCCGTCACGTTTTGTGACGTCTGCTCCTGTATCTCCTTCCCCTGTTCCAGCAGCTGATTGTATATCGTATGCTGATTTTGCAGGTACTGTTTCATCTGTGCGTATGTCATTGTCTCGTCTGTCTGAGCCTTGACATCGAACATCGTATCTGTCAGAAGTTTCAGCTGCGAGATCAGCGCCAGCCAGTTGTGTTCCTGGACGCAGACCATAGTTGGTATGTCCTGTGCCTCCTCCAAATTCTGCTTGGAGGCTTCTTTCGCTTCTTCGTATTTCGAATTCATATTCCATATTCTCCTTCCTGTATTTCGCTTCGTGCAATTTATTGTCGCGGCATCTTCTGCCATTCGGACAGGTGTATGTGATGTACTTTCGGCTGTCCTCCCATTTCACATCGTAGCCACACTGCTTCATGTAGAAGCGAAACTGCTTCTTTGACTTTGCTCTTTTCATGACCACGTCAATGGTATTGGAGAGAGCCATTTTCCAGCTCTCACCTCGCATTGCAACACGATACTCACCGTTAGTGATACCATCACTCTGCTTGTGAATCTCAGGTTTGCTGAGAGTTGTCACTCCGTACTTCTGACAAATTTCATCGCTGAGCTGCCGCAGGTCTTGCAGTGTGAACTTGTTGGAGTGGTACTTCAGACCTGTATCAGCGTTGACTGCATTGAGGACGAAATGTGAGTGTATGTGGTCGGCGTCAGTGTGAGTTGCCACTACAACTTCGTGACCTTTGAACGCTCGCTCCGCAAACTCAACAGCTATCTTATGAGCAAGTGACGGCTCTATCTTGTAGCCGCTTGGGTGCGACTGAACGAAGTGATAGTAATGCACTCCGTCAGTCTTGCCGTACATCACTCTTGTGTTTTGGAATTCCTGATAGGCTGTGGGTAGCGAACAGTTGAGAGCCGTCACGAACTTTTTATTCTCAGTCTTGTCATCGCGGCAAATGTAGTCGAGACTTTTCTTGCCGCCGCCACCGCCTTTCGTGCTTATCGCAGTGATCGTCGCCACTACTTCACCTCCCTCAGCAGCTGACCTATCAGCTCCGTGACCTTCCTGTGTTCGTCGAGGAGTGGCTGAAAGTTCACGGCAGTAAGCCTGTCCATGTTTGCAAGTGTAGCTATCTGATTGAGGTTTCGCCCGAGAGCTTTCTGCTGTCGGACTATCTCGTCGATTCCGTTTGCAACAACAATTTTCTTGCCGAGAGCACACCGCATTACGAAGTCATTCAGCTTCAAGCCGTGCCTCTCAGCCAGTTCGTGGATACGTCTGCCTTCTTCCTCTGTGCAGCGTATCGCTATTGTGGTATTCTTCTTTCTCATATTATCTACCTCCTGACTTTTGTTGGTGTATGCCTATGAATTGAAGTGGGTTCGGGCTTCTGCCCGACAAGCAAGGCGGCAGGCGGAATGCCAGCTGCTATGCTTGCCGGCTTTTCTGAGCCGATTTTTTCGGGTACCGCCGCTTTTCTCCTTCGCCGATAGTATCTGGGCGGTATCGCTACACTCGCTCCACGTTGCGCGACAACCGCTTTCACTGCCGCAGATGGGGTAACTATCCGATTTCTGTATTGGCAGCGAAAATGGCGCGTTTTTGTGCGTGATTTTACTGTCACCCGAGATCGTTATACCGTCACCCTGAACCACAAATACCGTCACACTCATTTTTACCGTCACCCGGCTCAAACAAAGGTAAATAGACGTTTTCTGAGCTTCGGGTGCCGGTATGGTCAGTAATTTCTACCCACAGCAGACTTCCGTTTTTACTGTCACCCGACTGATTGTAAACGAGTTCCAGTATTCGCGAACCGTGACTTCTGCGCATACTGAAATGCACTCCGTACACTTTAAGTTCTTCGGTATGCTGAACGAGATTGCGCGTCATCCAGTTCGGAGCATACTCACGACCGAAGCGTTTGTATATCAGCTTGCAGAGTTCTGTTGCTGAACCTGTGAAGCGCTTCTCATCGACCATGAGATCATGTATCGCAAAAGAGAAAAGGTCTGGCTTGCGCTCAGGCACAACATCAACAACGTTCCACCTGTGATTTGCGAACTCCAAGTTCAATTCAAGGTATTCAATGTCACGACCTGCGCAGTGCAGCTTAGCTTTACCGCTGCCGCGACGTTGTTCTATCATGACCATGATACCGTCGACGCTGCCGATGATACCTGTCGAGCCTGAGACCATATTGAACGGATCGCTGTCATAGCACTTTCGCGTATGGTGTACGACAAGTATCGCTACTTTCAGCTTGTCCGCAAGCGCTTTCAGTACAGAGAGCTCCTTGTAGTCAGAGCCGTAGTTGACATCGGTATTGCTGCGAACCTTTTGCAGAGTGTCGATAACTATAACTTTAAGATTCGGAAGCTCCTGTTTGCTTTTTTCAAGTTCTTCTTCCAGACCGTTGCCTATTGACTTCGCTTCTATTGCAAAATTAAGATTCTCACATGGTTCGTCTGTGAGTTCGTATATCCTGTTCTGCAAGCGCAGGAGGTTGTCCTCGAGACTGAGATACAATACCTGACCTGTATTTGTATCGTGCTTGAGGAACTGCTCGCCGTTAGCGACTGACAAACATAAGTCGAGCGCCAACCATGACTTGCCTATCTTCGGTGCGCCTGCAAGGATATACAGACCTGGGTACATCATTTTGTAGATGATGTACTCCTGTTTTTCCAGCGGAGTTGTCATTATGTACTCGCTGTTGTAAATTGTTAATTCGTTTCCTATAAAACCATCTCCTTCTTTTTTATCGAAACACAGCCGACAGCTTTTTTGTAACGAGCAACTGCTCGCGCGAACTATTTGTGTGGGCTGTATCCGACGGATTTCTGCTATCCCAAGTGAAAAATGTGGGAGCAGTATCCTTATTGCAAATCGGCCTGTTTTTGCATAAGTTTTTGACTGCACTGAAACGTTTTCCGACACACAAATTCCTTTTTATGAGAACTGACCTTTTCTCACAGGAAACTGATATTGACCACAAAGCGCATAGAATAGAGATTTGTAGACATTTTCTCCATAACTGTTATGATAACGGCTTTGAATGATTTTCAATCAAAAATGAGCATTTCGGAATAAAAATGTGGGAGCAGTATCCTTTTTACAATTTGAACTATTTTTGGCACATGAATCAGACACATCACGAACGGGTCAGTACAAAAGTGCGCGATACATCACGGACCTGCTGCGAACTCACAGTGGTATCCGCCGCACTCTTGCCTGACCGAATCAGAAGCCGCCCGACTGCACATCGGACTCATAGGCAGCTTAAATGCTCGGCTGCCCCGGCACACTCCCATTGCCTGCGACGGTTTTATCACGCTCGGACTGTGGCTGAGTGTAAGTATCCGTTCCCGACTTTCATCGCTTACTTCACATCTGCACTATGTGAAACCAGAGATGTTATCGCTCGCTCTTTCGAGGTCATCGCGCATCTCTGGGCTGGTACGGCTCACCGCCCCACCATCGGAAACAACGTAACTCCTGATCCCATATTCAATTTTCAAGCTGCTGTCCAAGTCCGAAGACTCTTCCTCAGTTTCAATCATAACAGACTTTTTTCACATAATAAATGCGAAATGAAACTCAAATGTTTATTTATACTTCCATTTCAATATGATGTGTGTTATAATAGTGGTAACCTATCTTTGGAGGTAAAACTTATGTATCTGAGCCGTGGACTGTACGTTTTCCCAAATAAAAATACTATCAGGCGCTTTATGTACGATGGAGAGGAAGCGACTGAGCTGCCTGAGATAACTTTTGAAAAGCAACTGATAGACTTTCTTGAGATCGATCTGACGCCATTCAACAGACTTCTTGACAAACTGAAAGCATATACCAAGGAGAACACGACTCCTGATGAACTTTTGGACGTGTGCCGAGCTGTTGGATATACCGCTGAGATCTTTTGTCAGGAAGAACCTGTGTACAGCTTTCTGCTGTGTACACAGCTGTATGTTGACAGTTATGATGTATCAAGTTATGAAGAGCTTTTTGAGTATAAGGATCACGCTGTTGAAATGCTGCGAGATATGGTACACACTCAAAACATTTTCTTCACTATCGCAGATGCGTATTGCAGATTTGAAGGCACCCACGAGGAAAAGACTATTAAAGCATTCTTAGGCAGGGAAACTATTTTCAAGTGCCAATTTGAGCAAGTCATTGCTCATACAGATGTCGGCACGGAAATGTTTCAGATGACAAGACCTAAGCTGCCATACAGCAGAGGTTATCGCTTTGATAATCTTCCTGACTATATATGGTACATCTTTCTCCACGCAATGGAGTTCGACACGAGCTTCAGTCAGTGCGACTACTGCGGACACTTCTTCAAACCCAAGACAAAGAAAAAGACCCGATACTGTGATCGGGTCAGGACTGATGACGGACGCACCTGTAAGCAGATAGGTCCGCAGCAAATATATAAATTCAGACTTCAGCACAGCGAGCTGCTGGCTGACTATGACCGAGCTATCAATCGCAATTACCGGCGGGTGGAGCGGTACGAACTAAAGCACGGTGATGAAAAACAGGGTAAGGACTTGTCCTATAACGATTATGCCGACTGGCTCAGAGATCTTCATACTGCAAAGATGTCTTTCATGTCAGGAGAGATGTCGGAAGAAGAGTTCAGGGAGGTTGTTCATCGGATAGATTGATAGTATACTCCCAGCCGCCATATAGTTGGATAACCTGATAGTTTAGCTGTTCTTATATTGAACGTGCAACAGATGATGAACACTATCCTTGAGAACGGTACTGTAAAGCTCGCTTGTAACAAAATTATCTTGTGAACATTTTATCGCACTTTCCCTGTCGGAGCGGTACAGACCTTCTCCACGCTTTATGCGGTGTCTGTGTGAGATATAGGGCTGTCCTGCACCGCTGATACAACCGCCTCTGCAAGCCATTACCTCTACAAGGTCATATGGTGCAGAACGGTCTTGGCATCGGATTTGTGCCTGAGCCGTTTCTTGACGGGAATGCTGATAATATCTGCCGTCTGAAGATCAAGGAGAATATGCCGACACGATATATTTGTCTGATAAAGAAT
>Ga0247608_10000473_pt1 | contig 64899 bp, 54 predicted proteins | sample 176DNAGHGlowgp2_FD_193490 | JGI IMG/M metagenome (GOLD analysis project Ga0247608, IMG submission 193490) | Sheep rumen microbial communities from Palmerston North, Manawatu-Wanganui, New Zealand - 1766 DNA GHGlow gp2 | ecosystem: Host-associated > Mammals > Digestive system > Stomach > Rumen ... | reverse complement strand
CAGAGGAGTACGCCCAGACGTGTGTCGGTGGCGGTATGGTTGACGTGGGCGAAGGTGTTGACACGACTCTTGGGGTCGTAGTTGATGTCGCCCAGCACGCCATATACCACGCCTGATGTGCCGCCAGTGGCTGCTATCTCGCCTGGCTGTAGCACGTTGAGCGAGAGGGCGTTGTTAGGCTGGTCGCCAGCACGATAGCTGATGGGGGTGCCTTCGAGCAGTCCCGTCTCGGCTGCTGCCTGGGCTGACACCTTAGACTGAACGCCAAAGGTGGGCACGATGGGGGCTATGACATCAGTGGGAATGCCGTAATAGTCGAACAGGAAATCAGCAGGTTTGCCTTCGCTGAAGTCCCACATGATGCCCTCGGAGAGTCCGCTGACGGTGGTGTTGATTTCGCCTGAGAGTTTCATGGCGATATAGTCGCCTGGTAGCATCACCTTATATATATTAGCGAAGAGTGCGGGTTCGTTCTCTTTTACCCATGCCAGTTTGGAGGCTGTGAAATTGCCTGGTGAGTTGAGCAGATGGGAGAGGCATGTGCCTGCACCGAGGGCTGTAAAAGCATTCTCGCCATAGGGCACGGCACGCGAGTCGCACCAGATGATGGCATCGCGAAGCACGTTCTGGTTCTTATCTACGCACACCAGTCCGTGCATCTGGTAAGAGATGCCTATAGCCTTGATGTCGGCACCAGTGGCAGAGGTCTGCTGCATGATGTCGCTGAGGGCGAGTTTGGCGTTGGTCCACCACATATCGGGAGCCTGCTCAGCCCATCCAGCCTTGAGGGCCTTGATGGGTGCCTCGGTCTTGGGATAGAAGGTGGTGGCGGCGAGTTGTCCTGACTCGATGTCAACCAAGGAAGCCTTGACGCTTGACGAACCGATGTCTAATCCTAAAAGATATTGTTTAGCCATGTGTGAATAGGGTTTTAGTTTTACAGGTTCAAAGTTAGTGTTTTTTCTTGAAATAAGGTCGTTTTATACGGGTAAAATTGTTTCATAAAACATTTTTCACCCATAAAATGAATTATTCTCCACCTCGCGAGCCACTTTTGGGGGCAGGAAGGGGGTGTAATCTTCACCTTTTTTTATCATCTGGCGTATCTGGGTGGAGGAGATATTGACCAGCGGCACATTGACGATGTGTATGTTGGGCATGGTGGTTGCCCAATGGGGCAGGGGACAGTCCTCGCGCGGATAGACGGCAATGTCATAATTGCGCAGCAGGTCCTGATAGTGCGCCCACTTATGGAAATTGGTGAGGTTGTCGCCACCAATAATGAGAACAAACTCATGCTGGGGGTATGCCTCATGCAGATGCTGCAGGGTGTTCCAGGTGTAGGACGGACGGGGCAGGTGAAACTCGAAATCGGAGGCACGGAGGTGGGGATAGTCTTCGAGAGCCATAGTGACGAGATGCAGTCGGATGTCCTCGTCGAGCAAGTCGGAGTTATGGCGCTTGAGTGGATTCTGCGGTGAGACGAGATACCACACCTCATTTAAGGACATAGCACCCAGCATGGTGGTGCCGAGTGCTATGTGTCCGTTATGTATGGGGTTGAAAGACCCTCCGAAAAGTCCGATTCTCATCAATTAAAGGTTTGGATTAACCTCGTTCCAGTTCTCTACAGCTGGTATTACGCCCATCTCAACGAGCTCGTCGCGCATAGCGGTGAGGTGGATGTAGCTTGAGTGCAGACGAGCCATCTCGTCCTTAGTGCCCTCAGGCATCTTGTAGGTTACGCCATCGGTGGTGAATGTGGTGTCCATACCCATCACGATGTGGTTGAAACGCTTGTCGTTGCAGTAAACGCCTGCTGGCCAAGGGAAAGGACGACCGCCCATAACAGCCTCGATCATCTGAACAGAGAGGATAGAAGGGCTCTGGAATGAAGAACGTCCGCGGAGCTTGATGATGCGTGAACCACCCTTGGTTACATCCTGCTGCATCTGCTCCCATTCCTCCTCAGTGAACTCGTCGGTGCCAACGATGTCCATCAGTTTGCGACCTGCTATAATGGCGTTGCTGCCGAATACTGCCATCTGCTCGCCATGACCACCATAGGTAGCACAGTTGGAAATCTCTGTCTGCATAACACCAAACTTATGAGCGAGAGCGGTGCGCAGACGAGTGGTGTCGAGACCAGCGAGGGTAGAAACCTGTGAAGGCTTCAGGCCAGACCAGATGAGGGTTACAAGACCAGTCATGTCGGCTGGGTTGAAGATGATAACCACGTGCTTAACGTCAGGGCAATACTGCTTGATGTTGCGACCCAGGTCGGCTGCTATCTCGCAGTTGCCGCGAAGCAGGTCTTCACGAGTCATGCCCTCCTTACGTGGAGCACCACCAGAAGAGATGATGTATTTAGCATCCTTGAAAGCCTCTGCCACGTCGGTGGTAGCGGTGATGCAGGCATCGTCGAAACCGCTCTGACGCATCTCCTCGGCTACGCCTTCAGGAGAGAATACATCATAGAGACAGAGGTTGTTGGTCAGTCCGAGCATAAGGGCTGTCTGAGCCATATTAGAACCAATCATGCCAGCTGCGCCGACGATGACGAGTTTTTCATTTGTCAAGTACTTCATATTCTTATTAGTTTTATTGAGTTGATAAATTCGAAAGCAAAGTTACAAAAAAATCACCTTTCGGCAAAATTTTCCTATCTGTTTTTTTAAGCATGTGCTGATGCCCCTCGTCAGCATTTAATCGAAGAGATTAAGCTGACCCGTGAGTTCGTCGAGCACGTCTTGCTGTGATTTTCCTGCATCAGGGTCGAGGTTTTCTTTCTCTTCAGGTTCTGCTGCATCGTTGTCGGTTTCCTCTTCAGGCTCTGGGAATCGTAAAGGCTCTATTTCCACCACATCGGATACGTTGAGCGTAGAAACACGTTTGCCCTTAGCCTTGAAACCCTTGACACCCACAAATTCCTCACACTCTATCTCGATAGGTTCGTGGTTAGAATCGGTGCCGCCAAAGACAACCTTCATGCGAGGATAGACCACATCGGTGAGAGCCAGCAGACGGCTGTCAGGATTGTCGCCCACGAAGTTGCGATGGTTCTTGATAGCCTCCATCTCAAAGCGCTTGATGTAGGCGCAATTATTGTTGTCGGCATCTATCACAGCAGCTGTCCACACCTTGTGCTCTTTCCATTTCTCGATGCGGAGGATATTGCTCTCGAAGTGGTTAGTGGCATCGGCTGTGGTGATGTAGAAATCGCCATTCTGCAGAACGACAAGCAGGTAGTCGTTGTCGTCAAACTTGCCGAGGGATGTGCCGTGCTGGTCGTAGTTGATACGATTGACATCTGCATCCCACCATATCTCTCGTCCGCCCAGGGTAGAGCGTCCGTGAGACTTGAGTCCAATCTTGTGTATAGGGTTCTTAGACAGGATGTTACCCTTGGCTGAGCGTCCCTTGATGTCGAGAATGGAGAAGTCGTATTCAAAGAATATCTTCTTAATTTTAGGTCCTGGCTCGAGGGTAATCTTTATGGTTTCAGCCTCGCCGTTAGGATTGGCTGTGAAGTAAATCACCTTAGTGCCTGGAGTGCCCTGGGTAATATTGTACTCACGGTCACGAGTGCAGGAATCGACGCAGAAGCGCTTAACAAAATAGCGTCCCTGTTTGCCGTCGCGATATACGCAGTTGTAGATGGTGCGCTTATCACCCTTCTTCCATACCTGAAGGTGGATGATGTTCTTGCCCACATCAATCTTGTCGGCAACTTTGACTGTCTTATATCTGCCGTCGCGATAGAAGATGATAATGTCGTCGATATCAGAACAGTTGCACACGAATTCAGCCTTCTTAAGACCAGTACCAATGAAGCCCTCCTGACGGTCGATATAGAGTTTCTGGTTAGCCTCTACCACCTTGGTAGCCTCGATGGTGTCGAAGTTGCGTATCTCGGTAAGACGGGGATGCTCGGCACCGTATTTGTTCTTCAGATGCTCATACCATTCGCAGGTTACATCAACGATACGGTTGAGTTCGCGCTCTATCTCGGCTATCTCGCCTTCTATCTTGGCTATCAGTTCGTCAGCCTGGTCTTTGGAGAATTTCAGTATGCGCTTCATCTTTATCTCCATGAGGCGCAGGATATCGTCTTTGGTCACCTCCCTCACCAACTGAGGATAGAAAGGTGTGAGGCGTTCGTCGATATGCTCACATGCAGCATCCATGGAAGCCGCATTCTCGTATTTCTTGTCCTTATATATGCGTTCCTCTATAAATATCTTTTCGAGAGAACAGAAGAAGAGCTGCTCAAGGAGTTCCTGGCGACGAATCTCCAGTTCACGTTTGAGCAGGGCCATAGTCTGGTCGGTGCTGCTCTTGAGCACATCACTAATGGTGAGGAACTGCGGTTTCTTGTCTTTGATGACGCAGCAGTTAGGCGAAATGCTTACCTCACAATCGGTGAAGGCATAGAGGGCGTCGAGGGTCTTGTCGGAAGAGACACCAGGAGCGAGGTGAACGAGAATCTCGACATTAGCCGCCGTGAGGTCTTCCACCTTGCGCACCTTTATCTTACCTTTCTCTACCGCCTTAGTGATAGACTCGATGAGTGTCTCGGAAGTTTTAGAGAACGGTATGTCGCGGATTACCAGCGTCTTCTGGTCAAGTTTCTCAATTTTTGCTCGAACCTTAATAGAGCCACCTCTTTGTCCGTCGTTATACTTGCTCACATCAACAGAACCACCTGTAGGGAAGTCGGGGTAGAGATGGAATTCCTCACCACGAAGATAGGCTACGGCAGCATCACATATCTCACAGAAATTGTGAGGCATGATTTTGGAGTTCAGTCCTACGGCAATGCCTTCCACACCCTGAGCCAAGAGGAGAGGGAATTTTACAGGCAGGGTGATAGGTTCCTTGTTACGTCCGTCATAGGACATCTGCCACTCGGTGGTCTTAGGATTGAAGACCGTCTCAAGGGCAAACTTGCTCAAGCGTGCCTCGATATAACGTGGTGCTGCAGCTGAGGAACCCGTGAGGATGTTACCCCAGTTACCCTGAGTGTCGATGAGGAGGTCTTTCTGTCCCAACTGCACAAGGGCATCGCCAATAGAAGCGTCGCCATGAGGGTGAAACTGCATGGTGTGTCCCACGATGTTGGCAACCTTGTTGTAGCGTCCGTCGTCCATTCTCTTCATAGAGTGAAGAATGCGGCGCTGCACAGGTTTCAGACCATCCTCGATATGAGGTACGGCGCGCTCAAGGATTACGTAGGAAGCATAATCCAGAAACCAGTTTTGATACATGCCCGAAAGATGGTGAACTACGGATGCGTCAAAACGATTAACGGGACGGTAATCCGTAGATTCCGCCTCGTCAATTTCTTCTATATTATCCAAGTTTTTTTCGTCGTCCATGAAGTATGTCTTTTCTCTCCCTCGGTTTAGGTTTTATTTTAGTCTTTCTCTGGTTTTTGCTTAGTCTTGAAACTCTCCATGTAGATATCAAAAATCAGAGTGCTATAAGCCTGTATATTGCCGTTGGCATTTGAGCCATAGCCTAAGCGATAAGGAATATATACTCGCCATCTGTCACCCACATGCATATATTGAAGGGCTGTACTGAATCCCTCGACCAAACTGCCTGGAGTAGTGCCCCACATCACAGCCTCTTCCTTGATGAGTTCGTTGCCAAACCACTTGGTGTCAAACTGATAGCCTACATCTATGTTATCAGGAGTGGCAACGGTGTTATACGTTTTGGAAGGAATCATGTTGCCACGATAGGTGATATAGCAAGAGTCAGAAACCAAAGGGCACATAAGACCATCGTTATTATTCTTGGTACCGTTGACAACCTCTTTATGAGCGTGGTAATCGCCATCCTCTTTCTGCTCCAACACGTTTACTATAATGTAGTTGCTGTGGTTGTCGGCATCATTCTTGGCGTAAGACATAATCTTATACCACTTCTCGTCTCCTGCTTCAATCTTCTCAGTAGCCTTCTGATATACTTCTTCGAAATAGGTATCGTTGCGAGTCTTCCAGTTGTAGTATTCTGCATTGGGGTCTTCGCCGTCGTCAGAAGAACATGCTGAGAATATGAATATTCCCATGCATAATGCTACTATAGTGCTTAGTTTTCTCACTTTGACAGTTGTTCTTTTGGGGGGAGGAATAATTACTGCAGTTTCTTAAGGAGTGATGTGATGGTAACCTGATCCTCGATGATGCCACGGAGGTCGGCAATAGCAACACGACGCTGCTCCATGGTGTCACGATAACGCAGGGTTACGGTGTTGTCCTCAAGAGTCTGATGGTCAACAGTTACGCAGAAAGGAGTGCCTATAGCATCCTGACGACGATAACGCTTGCCTATCTGGTCTTTCTCCTCATACTTACAGTTGAAGTGGAACTTGAGGTCATTCATTATCTCCATAGCCTTCTCAGGCAGTCCGTCCTTCTTGGTAAGAGGGAAGATAGCCAGCTTGACAGGAGCCAGGGCTGCAGGAAGATGCAGCACGGTACGAGTCTCGCCATTCTCGAGTTTCTCCTCCTCATAAGAGTGACACATGACAGAGAGGAACATACGGTCAACACCGATAGATGTCTCGATAACGTATGGAGTATATGACTCGTTCATCTCTGGGTCGAAGTACTTGATAGACTTGCCAGAGAACTTCTCGTGCTGAGAAAGGTCGAAGTTGGTACGAGAATGAATACCCTCAACCTCCTTGAAACCGAATGGCATGTGGAACTCGATATCTGTTGCTGCATTAGCATAGTGAGCCAGTTTGTCGTGGTCGTGGAAACGATAGTTCTCAGCTCCGAAACCAAGGTTCTGGTGCCACTTCATACGAGTCTCTTTCCACTTAGCAAACCAGTCGAGCTCTGTGCCAGGCTTAATGAAGAACTGCATCTCCATCTGCTCAAACTCCCTCATACGGAAGATGAACTGACGAGCCACAATCTCGTTACGGAAAGCCTTACCAATCTGAGCTATACCGAATGGTATCTTCATACGTCCTGTCTTCTGCACATTCAGGTAGTTTACAAATATACCCTGGGCAGTCTCAGGACGCAGGTAAATCTTCATGGAACTGTCAGCAGAAGCACCCATCTCGGTTGAGAACATGAGGTTGAACTGGCGTACGTCAGTCCAGTTGCGTGTGCCAGAGATAGGACAAACAATCTCTTCGTCGAGGATAATCTGCTTGAGCATGTCGAGGTCCATCTTGTTCATAGCCTCGCTATAGCGTGCGTGCAGGTCATCAAACTTCTTCTGGTTCTCAAGAACTCGAGGGTTAGTCTCACGGAACTTCTTCTCGTCGAAGGCATCGCCAAACTTCTTCTGAGCCTTAGCAATCTCCTTGGCAATCTTATCCTCGTACTTTGCCATCTGTTCCTCGATGAGCACGTCAGCACGATAGCGCTTCTTAGAGTCACGGTTGTCAATAAGAGGGTCGTTAAAAGCATCAACGTGTCCTGATGCCTTCCATATTGTAGGGTGCATGAAGATAGAAGAGTCAATACCCACGATGTTATCGTGGAGCAATACCATTGACTGCCACCAGTACTGCTTGATGTTATTCTTCATTTCTACACCATTCTGACCATAGTCATAAACGGCAGCCAGTCCGTCATATATATCACTTGATGGAAAAACAAAGCCATACTCTTTACAGTGGCTTACTATCTTCTTAAATACGTCTTCTTGCTGTGCCATTATCTTTTTATGTTTGCAATTTATTTAATTTTGGATGCAAAGATACAAAAAAAGTGTGAGAGAAACGAGTGTTTTCGTACTTTTTAACTTTGTTAATTGGCGTTTTCTGAAATATATTTGAGTCGTATCAGTCTGATGTCTTCATCCTGATAGTCTCCGTCGAATTCCTTAAATGCCTCTTTCAGTCCGTCTGTCTCTGCCTCCGAGAAGTATTGGTATATGTCGTCAATCTGTTCGTCGTCCATCGTCTCCTCGATGTAATAGTCTAAGTTTAAGCGTGTTCCGCTATACACTATAGCCTCCATCTCGTCGAGAAGCTCTGTAAACTTTATGCCGAGCGACTTAGCTATATCGTCGAGAGGCATTTTTCTGTCAACACACTGAACTATCTTCAGCTTCTGCATTGAGTTCTTTGCCACGCTTCTTACGCGCATATCCTCAGGACGTTCTATCTCGTTCTCTTCGCAATATTTGCTGATAAGGTCGCAGAAAGGCTGTCCGTAACGCTTTGCCTTTCCTTGTCCTACACCAGGAATGTTCTGCAACTCCTGCAGACTCACAGGGTAGATGGTAGCCATCTGTTCCAGAGAACTCTCCATGAAGACGATATACGGTTGCACCTTATGCTTCTCAGCCTCAGACTTTCTCAGGTCTTTGAGCATAGCAAAGAGGGTAGGGTCGAGAGCTCCTGCTCCGCTACCCATAGCTTCTGTGGTGTCTTCGTTATAGTTGTTGTCTTCTGTCACGTAGAAGTCTGTCGGCTTCTTCAGCCATTTCAGTCCAGCCTGCGTAACCTTCAGGTTGCCGAAGCTCTCCACGTCTTTCTTGATATATCCGTCAATCATGGCTCTCCTTATGAGCGGATGCCATATCTTGTCGTTCAGTCCTTCTCCACAGGCAAAGTCGTCAAGCAGGTGATGCTTGTGAGACTCTATATCGTCAGTCTTCCTGCCCTTGATAAAGTCTATCACGTAAGCGGTTTTGAATGACTCCTTCAATGCCAGGATGGATTTCAGGGCGTATTGCAATTCTGTGGTAGCCAGTATCTTTTTCTTTGGATGCAGACAGTTGTCGCAGTTTCCGCAGTTGTCTTTCGGATAATCCTCGCCAAAATACTTCAGCAGCATCTTACGGCGACAGATTGACGACTCGGCATAGGCTGCCGTCTCTTGCAGCAGGTGGCGTCCTATCTCCTGCTCAGTCACCTGTTTTGAGTCCATAAACTTCTCCAGTTTTTGCAGGTCTTTGTGCGAGTAGAAGGCTATACACTTTCCTTCGCCTCCGTCACGTCCTGCACGTCCTGTCTCCTGATAATATCCCTCCAGCGATTTAGGTATGTCGTAGTGTATCACAAACCTCACGTCAGGCTTGTCGATACCCATGCCGAATGCTATGGTTGCCACTATAACGTCAATCCTCTCCATGAGGAAATCGTCCTGAGTGCTGTTGCGCACGGCAGTGTCCAGTCCTGCGTGGTATGCCTCAGCCTTGATGTCGTTGGTCTTCAACACCTCAGCCAGTTCTTCCACCTTCTTTCTTGACAGACAATATACTATGCCGCTCTTGCCAGGATTCTGCTTTATGAACTTTATTATCTGTTTGTCTATGGTACTGTCTTTCTGTCTCACCTCATAATACAGACTCGGACGGTTGAAAGAACTCATGAAATCCTTGGCATCGGCTATGCCGAGATTCTTCTTTATGTCAAAACGTACCTTCTCCGTTGCCGTTGCAGTAAGGGCAATGATAGGAGCCACACCGATATTGTCTATTATAGGTCTTATTCTGCGATATTCGGGTCTGAAGTCATGTCCCCATTCCGATATACAGTGTGCCTCGTCTATGGCATAGAATGATATCTTTGTGCCTCTCAGGAAATTGATATATTCCTCCTTAGTCAGCGACTCAGGTGCCATATACAACAGTTTGGTTGTTCCTGATTTGATGTCCTTCTTCACCTGGTCTATTGCCGTTTTGTTCATGGATGAGTTAAGGCAGTGTGCCACACCGTCCTTTTCACTTATGCCGTTGATTACGTCCACCTGATTCTTCATCAGGGCAATCAGCGGAGAGATGACGATGGCTGTACCATCCATGATGAGTGAAGGCAACTGGTAACAGAGTGACTTTCCTCCGCCAGTTGGCATAAGCACGAAGCCATCATTGCCCTCAAGCAGGTTCTTGATGACTTCCTCCTGTTTGCCTTTGAACTTGTCAAAGCCAAAGTATCGTTTTAGTGCCTCGTTTAGGTTAGTATTCATGTATCTTTAAGGCGTAACTTTTTTATATGGTGGGTGATTATTGCTATGTTTTTATTATGCTATCATACTTCCGCTGCTCTCCAGCTGTTCCTCAGCATACTGCTTGGTAATCTCCACCTTAGAGAGATTCTGTGAGGGAGCCTTGAACATTATGTCGGTCATGATAGTTTCCACGATGGAACGCAGACCTCTTGCACCGAGTTTGTACTCCACAGCCTTGTCAACTATATAGTCAAGAGCCTCAGTGGTGAAGGTCAGTTTTATGTTGTCCATCTGGAACAGTTTGATGTATTGTCTCACGATGCTGTTCTTAGGCTCTACGAGAATGCGACGGAGAGCATCGTGATCCAGAGGGTCAAGATGTGTCAGCACAGGCAGACGTCCGATGATTTCAGGTATCAGTCCGAATGACTTCAGGTCTTGCGGAGCAATATACTGCATCATGTCGTTCTTGTTAATCTTGCGGGTGTTCTGCACGCTGTTGTAGCCCACGGTGTGGGTGTTCAGTCGCTGTGCTATCTTACGTTCTATTCCGTCGAAAGCTCCACCGCAGATAAATAGGATATTCCTTGTGTCCACGTGTATGTAGTCCTGGTCAGGGTGCTTACGTCCTCCCTTTGGTGGTACGTTCACGATAGTGCCCTCAAGGAGTTTCAGCATACCTTGCTGCACACCCTCGCCACTCACGTCACGGGTGATGCTTGGGTTGTCGCTCTTACGTGCTATCTTGTCTATCTCGTCAATGAACACTATGCCTCTTTCGGCAGCCTCGAGGTTGTAGTCGGCTACCTGCAACAGACGTGTCAGTATGCTTTCCACGTCTTCACCCACGTATCCTGCCTCGGTAAATACCGTAGCATCAACTATGGTGAATGGCACATTCAGCAGTTTTGCTATGGTGCGTGCAAGGAGTGTCTTGCCAGTACCAGTTGAGCCCACCATGATGATGTTGCTCTTCTCTATCTCCACGCCATCGTTGTCCTCAGGCTGTGACAAACGTTTGTAGTGGTTATATACAGCTACTGAGAGATACTTCTTGGCATCATCCTGACCTATTACATACTGGTCAAGATACTCCTTTATCTCCTGTGGCTTAGGAATCTCCTTTAACTCCTGTTCCTTATTAACTTTTTCGCTTGCAGGTTTTGCTGTGTCATCCATGATATTAGGTACGCTTCGTGCTATCTCGTAAGCCTGGGCGATACACTGGTCGCAGATAAAGCCGTTCATGCCTGTAACGAGTAACGCCACCTCTTTTTCAGAACGTCCGCAGAAACTACAGCGATTTTCCGTTTTCTTTGCCATTACCTTCTTACAATTATTATTTCTTAACCAGTACCTGGTCTATCATACCATATTCCTTAGCTTCCTCAGCAGTCATCCAGTAGTTACGGTCTGAGTCCTGCCAAACCTTCTCGTATGGAGTGTGAGAGTGGTTGCTGATGATGGTGTAGAGTTCCTTCTTGAATTTCTGTATCTCCTTAGCCTCTATTTCGATGTCGCTTGCCTGACCCTGAACGCCTCCGAGTGGCTGGTGAATCATAACGCGAGAGTGGGGCAGGGCCTGACGCTTTCCTTCCTGACCGGCTACGAGCAGTACGGCGCCCATTGATGCCGCCATGCCTGTACATATTGTAGTCACGTCGCTTGATATGAACTGCATGGTATCATATATGCCGAGACCGGCTGTCACGGAACCGCCAGGAGAGTTGATGTAGATAGAGATATCCTTACCAGGGTCGGTAGAGTCGAGGTACAGCAGCTGTGCCTGTATGGTGTTAGCTGTGTAGTCGTTAATCTCTGTTCCGAGGAATATGATACGCTCCATCATCAGACGTGAGAATACGTCCATCTGTGTCACGTTGAGCTGACGCTCCTCAAGGATGTATGGGTTGAGATACTGGTTCTGTACAGACATTACGTCGTCCAGCACCATGCTGTTTATACCAACTTTGCTGGTCGCAAATTTTCTGAAATCGCTTGTCAAGTTCATGTGCTTTCTATATATGAATTATTGATTTAACTTCGTTTTGTACACAAAGTTAATAAAAAAAATATAGAAGCACAAATTTTTTAAGATTTATTTGCTATCTAAGATACCAGATATCGTTTTTCTTTACCATTGGTACCACAATTTCCTCTCGCATGCTGTCCTTGAAACAAAGTGCAAGGAAAGCCTGTGCGGTCATTATTGTAGAGTCGTTAGGCAGCTTCACTGAGTCGCATGTGGCTCTCAGGGCTTCCACTCTTGCTATGCCCTGATGAGCCTTGTTCTGCTGCTCTATGTACATCTGCATGTTGAGTATCAGTTGCGCCTTGTAGTCCTCTGGTATGCTATCGTTCTGTAATGTGCCATCCACGAATGTGGCGTAGTCGCCGTTCACCAGCTGGTCATAATATGCCTTTGCCGTCTGCAGTGCCACATCCTCCTGCTTCATGCCGTCCTTATTGGAGCAAGAGGAGAATAATGTCAACGATATCGTTGACATTATCGTGAATATGTAAAAAGCCTTCTTCATGCTTATTTCTGTCTTACAAATACGTTGATAGGTGTGCCTGTAAGAGTCCAGTGGCTGCGTATCTGGTTTTCCAGGAAACGGCGATACTGCTCCTTTACGTACTGTGGCAGGTTAGCGTAGAACACGAATGTAGGAATCTGTGTGTCTGGCACCTGTGTGCAGTATTTTATCTTTATGTATTTGCCCTTGACGCTCTGTGGTGGTGTAGCCTCTATGATAGGCAACATCACCTCGTTGAGTTTGCTGGTACCTATCTTAGCCTTACGGTTCAGATACACCTGCTTGGCTGTCTCCAGCACCTTGAATATACGCTGCTTGGTGGTTGCAGATGCAAAGACGATAGGGAAGTCGGTGAATGGAGCCATTCGCTCACGTATGGCGTTTTCGAATGTCTTGATTGAAATCTGCGACTTGTCTTCCACCAGGTCCCATTTGTTTACCACCACCACGAGTGACTTGTTATTCTTCTGTATAAGTTGGAAGATATTCATGTCCTGAGCCTCGATACCTCGGGTGGCATCAATCATGAGTATGCAGACGTCGGAGTTTTCGATAGCCCTGATGGAGCGCATCACGCTGTAGAACTCCAAATCCTCGCTCACCTTATTCTTACGGCGTATGCCAGCCGTATCGACGAGATAGAAGTCGAAACCGAACTTGTTGTAACGTGTGTATATAGAGTCGCGAGTGGTGCCTGCTATGTCGGTCACTATGTTGCGCTCCTCGCCTATGAAGGCGTTGATGATACTTGATTTGCCAGCGTTTGGTCTGCCCACTACGGCAAAACGTGGCAGGTTGTCATCTGTCTCTGCCTCCTTGTCCTTTGGCAGTTTGTCGAGTATGGTGTCGAGCAGGTCGCCAGTGCCTGAGCCTGTTGCTGCACTGATGCAGAAGGGGTCGCCCAGTCCCAGTCGGTAGAAGTCGGCTGCGTAATACTGCTGCTCGTTGTTGTCGGTCTTGTTGCTTACGAGTATTACTGGTATCTTTGTCTTACGCAGTATCTGTGCCACGTCAGAATCCAGGTCTGTTATACCCGTCTGCACGTCAACGAGGAAGAGCACCAGGTCAGCCTCTTCGGTGGCTATCTTCACCTGATCTCTTATAGCGTCTTCGAATATGTCGTCGCTTTTTACTACCCATCCGCCAGTATCGACGATGGAGAACTCTTTGCCGTTCCATTCTACTTTGCCATACTGACGGTCACGTGTGGTGCCTGCTATGTCGCTGACTATGGCATGACGGGTCTTCGTCAGCCTGTTAAACAAGGTTGACTTACCTACATTTGGTCTGCCTACTATGGCTACTAAGTTTCCCATTTATATCCGAAAGATTTTAATTCGTTATCGTTTGAGCGCCAGTCCTTATCTACCTTCACGAATGTTTCGAGGTATATGCTCTTGTCAAAGAATTTCTCCAGCGCCTTTCTTGCTTCGGTGTTCACCTTCTTTATTGCTACTCCCTGATGACCTATGATAATACCTTTCTGAGAGTCGCGTTCCACGTATATGGTTGCCATGATGTGAATGGAGTTTTCTTTCTCCTTAAAACTGTCACATCTCACCTCCACGCTGTATGGTATCTCCTTGTCGTAATAGAGTAGTATCTTCTCTCTTATTATCTCGTTGACGAAGAATCGGGCTGGTTTGTCTGTCAGCTGTTCTTTATCGAAGTATGCCGGCGACTCTGGCAGCAGTTCCTTGATGCGCTTGAGCAGAATGTCCACGCCAAACTTGTTCTTTGCCGACAGAGGCAGAATCTCGGCGTTGGGCAACAGTGTGTGCCATTTGTCCACTATCTGTGCCAGTTGCTGTGTGGAGTTTTTGCCGTCTTGAGTCTGTTCTAACTGGTCTATCTTGTTGATGAGCAGTATCACGGGTGTCTGCATCTTAGCCACCTTCTCAAGGAAGTCCATGTTCTTCTCGGGGTTCTCCACCACGTCAGTCACGTAGAGCAGCACGTCGGCATCTTGCAGTGCTGACTCTGAGAAGGCGAGCATCGACTCCTGCAGTTTGTAGTTTGGCTTCAGCACGCCTGGTGTGTCTGAGAATACTATCTGCATATCCTCAGTGTTCACTATGCCCATTATGCGGTGGCGTGTTGTCTGCGCCTTGAATGTGGCAATAGAAATACGCTCACCAACCAACTGGTTCATGAGCGTACTTTTACCCACGTTGGGATTTCCAACGATGTTTACAAATCCTGCTTTATGCTGTTTATTCATATAGAATAAAGAGGTTTTATTTCACCTTGTCGCCATCGTATCCCCACTTATAGTAACTTGCTCCGTGAACGAAACCTGCACCGAATGCGGTGAGTATGACGTTGTCGCCTTTCTTGAGTTTCTTTTCGAAGTCCCACATGGCGAGGGCGATACTTGCAGCACTGGTGTTGCCGTAGTGCTCTATGTTAACCATCACCTTGTCCATCGGAAGCTCCAGGCGGTTTGTCACAGCCTCGATGATTCTCATGTTGGCCTCGTGAGGTATTACCCAGTTGACGTCTTCAGAGGTGAGGTTGTTGCGCTTCATTATCTCCTGTACGTCGTTTGACATGGATGTTACGGCATACTTATACACCGTGCGTCCCTCCTGGTATATGTAGTGCATACGGTGGTCAACCGTGTAGTGTGATGCAGGGCATACCGAGCCTCCTGCCTTCATGTGCAGGAAGGGCAGTCCCTTGCCGTCTGTGCGCAGGAATGAATCCTGGAATCCCACATTCTCCTCTTCTGTAGCCTCAAGCATGGCTGCTGCTGCACCGTCGCCGAATAGTACGCATGTCTGGCGGTCCTGATAGTCCACCATTGATGACATCTTCTCAGCGGCTACTGCGATAATTCTCTTATATCTGCCACTCTGTATCATTGCTGATGCCAGGTCGAGCATATAGAGGAATCCGCAGCAGGCACATGAGATGTCGAATCCGTGTGCGTTTTGCAGTCCGAGTTTGCCTATTACTATTGATGCATTAGATGGGAAACGGTAGTCAGGTGTGGTTGAAGCACAGATTACGCAGTCCACGGTCTGTGGGTCAACTCCTGTCTTTGCCAGCAGCTGTCGGCACGCTTTACGTGCCATGTATGCTGAGCCGAGTCCCTCCTCGTTGAGGATGCGACGCTCCTTGATTCCAACTCGTGTCAGAATCCACTCGTCATTGGTTTCCACCATGCGTGAAAGTTCCTCGTTGGTGAGGATGTATTCAGGCACGTAGCCTCCAATGCCAGTGATAACAGCGTTTACTTTACTCATTATTTATATATAGTATGAGTTGAGTTTTTCTTGAATATTATTTTTCTTGACAGTTTAAGCCTCGTCCTGAGCGATAGCCTGCTTGCCGCGATACTGACCACATGTAGGACATACTGTGTGGTAAACATAGTAAGCACCACAGTTAGGGCATACAGCGAGTGCTGGAGCTACTGCCTTGTCATGAGTACGACGCTTGAGTGTACGAGTCTTTGACTGTCTTCTTTTTGGATGTGCCATTTTGTTTTTTAATGTTTAATTGAGTTAACCTTGTTGTTTTAATTGTTCGAGCTTTGCCCATCGGGGGTCGGTGTCTGCGGCATCCTCATCACCACTTCGGGTGGCTGACAGCTCTTCGAGCTTTTTTGTCATCGCATCATTGCATTTTCCAGGTGCATGAACGTGCTTAATGGGTATTGCCAACACTATTGCCTCGTAAATCAGCCATGCCAGAGAGAGTATTCCTTCGTTCTCATCAATGGTTATGACGTCATCGTCGCTGCTCGCCTCCTGTCCCAAGTTTACGATGAAAGAACTGGTTGCGCTGACGGGCTGTTGCATATCGTCCAGACATAGGTCGCACGTTACTGTAACATTGCCCTCTATTGCCAGTGCCAGGGTGTAGCTGCTGTCGGTAGTCTTATGGATTACTGCCTTGGCATTTACGTTACCCTGCTTTATCTCTGCATCGCTGAGGTTTTGGAAGAAACTGTCGTCTATCTGGAAGGAAAACTCGTGGTCGCCCTCTGTCAATGACTTCAAGTCTATGTCCATCGCCTTCATGTTGAGCATAAGAGTTTATTAGCGTCTTTACACGCAATTTGTGTGCAAAGGTACAAAAAAAATCTGAACTGACAAAATATTTTCTCTCTTTTCACAAATAATTATTGTTTTTATAAAAAATCAAAAAAGTGCTCTCGGAATGCGATTATTCAACAAATAATATGTAATTTTGCATGAAAATATCATTTTTAAGCAAGAAATAACATAATTATAATGACAGAAGAAGTTAAATACATGGCTGACATTGCCGTTAAGGGCATTCAGGAAAAGAAAGGACGCAGTATAAATATCATTGACCTTGAGGGGATGCCAGGTGCAATCACTCAGGCTTTTGTAGTGTGTGAGGGTGGGTCGCCTTCGCAGGTTTCGGCTATTGCAGAGTCGGTTGAAGAGACCATGCGTAAAGAGCTCAAAGAGAAACCAATACGTATTGGCGGCACAACCAATAATATTTGGGTTGTGATGGACTATACCGACGTGATGGTTCATATCTTTCTGCCTGATGCCAGAGACTATTACAAACTCGAGGAACTATGGCAGGATGCTCCAACAACCCAGGTTCCTGACCTCGACTAAATTAGCTAATACATAGATAGAGAAAAAACCGTTATATGGCAAATTCCAATTCGCCTTCACTTGGTGGAGGCAAGCAACCACCTAAGATGCCTAAGTTCAATATGAGCTGGGTATATATCATTATTCTGGTTACGCTCGGTGTGATGTATTTCATGGGCGATGGCAAGAACATCGGTCAGGCACCCCAGCGCACCTCTTCCTACACTAGTTTCAAGGCATACGTTGACCGTGGCTATGCCTCACGTCTCGTGGTAAACAAGACGGAACAGAAAGTGCGTATGTACGTGAAGGCTGAGAATGTGCGCGATGTGTTCCACATGTCGCTTAAGCAGACAGGTCCTAACCCTTACCTCGACGTGATGTATGGCAGCGTGGACCAGTTGGAGCGCTTCGTTGACTATGAGCGTTCTAAGGGTAAGTTCAAGGGCGACCTGACCTACGAGGTTACGTCGCGCAACACCATACTCGACTTCATCATATCCCTTGCTCCTGTGGCTTTCTTCATCTTCCTATGGTTCTTCCTCATGGGCAGAATGGGAGGTGGAAGCGGTTCTGGCGGCATGGGCATCTTCAATGTGGGACGCTCCAAGGCTCAGATGTTTGAGAAGGGCAACACCCTCGGCATCACCTTCAAGGATGTGGCTGGTCAGGAGGGTGCCAAGCAGGAGGTGCAGGAGATAGTCGATTTTCTCAAGAATCCTAAGAAATACACCGACCTCGGCGGTAAGATACCTAAGGGCGCTCTGCTCGTAGGTCCTCCTGGAACTGGTAAGACGCTCCTTGCCAAGGCTGTGGCAGGCGAGGCTGGCGTACCATTCTTCTCTATGTCGGGCTCTGATTTTGTAGAGATGTTCGTGGGCGTGGGCGCGTCACGTGTGCGCGATACTTTTGCCAAGGCTAAGGAGAAGTCGCCTTCCATCATCTTCATCGACGAGATTGACGCCATAGGTCGTGCTCGCAGCAAGAACCCAGGTATGGGTGGCAACGACGAGCGTGAGAATACCCTCAACGCCCTGCTCACCGAGATGGACGGCTTTGGCACTAACACTGGCGTCATAATCCTTGCAGCTACCAACCGTGTGGATATGCTCGACAAGGCACTGCTGCGTGCAGGACGCTTCGACCGTCAGATACACGTTGATCTGCCTGACCTGCCTGAACGTAAGGCTATCTTCAATGTTCACCTCAAGCCGCTGAAGGTGGACCCAAAACTCGATATCGACCTCCTGTCGCGTCAGACACCAGGCTTCTCGGGTGCTGATATCGCTAACGTATGTAACGAGGCAGCTCTCATAGCAGCACGTCATGACAGCAAGATGGTGAGCAAGCAGGACTTCCTCGATGCCGTGGACCGTATCATCGGCGGACTGGAGAAGAAGACTAAGATAATGACTGATGCCGAGAAGCGTGCCATAGCGCTTCACGAGGCTGGTCATGCCACCATATCATGGTTCTGCGAGCATGCCAATCCGTTGGTCAAGGTCAGCATCGTACCTCGTGGCAGGGCTCTCGGCGCAGCATGGTATCTGCCTGAGGAGCGCCAGCTCACCACCAAGGAACAGTTGCTCGATGAGATGTGTTCGCTCATGGGTGGCAGGGCAGCAGAGGAACTCTTCACAGGGCATATCTCTACTGGTGCCATGAACGACCTCGAGCGCGCCACCAAGATGTCGCAGAGCATGATAGCCTATTACGGCATGAGCGACAAACTGCCTAACGTCTGCTTCTACGACAACAATGAATATGCCTTCAACAAGCCATATTCTTCAGAGACGGCACGTATCATCGACGATGAGGTGCTCAAGATGGTCAACGAGCAGTATGAGCGTGCCAAGCAGATTCTCACCGAACATAAGGAGGGTCACAATGCCCTTGCCCTGTTGCTCATACAGCGTGAGGTAATCTTTGCCGACGACGTGGAGAAAATCTTCGGCAAGCGCCAGTGGGCAAGCCGTGCGGAAGAGATAATCAACGAGAACGAAAGCGTCATCGATACCGATGATGCTAAGAATAGTGGTGATAACCTTAATGAAAGCCAAGATGAATAATTTTATAGTCAGAACCATAACAGGTGTGCTCTTCGTAGCAGCCGTCATAGTATGTTTTCTTCGTCCTATGTCGATGATGTTCTTCTTTGCCCTCGTTACGGGCATGTCGATATGGGAGTTTACGGGACTCGTAAACCAGCGTGAGCACATCACTGTCAACCGTTTTATATGTACGGCGGCAGGCGTGTTCTTCTTCATCGCTGTGGCAGGATTCTGTGGCGAACTGACACCATCATCGGTTTTCATACCATATCTGCTCACGGTGGTGTATCTGTTCTGTGCAGGACTGTTCACGCGCAATGCCGATCCTGTCAATGACTGGGCTTACTCCATGATGTCGCAGATGTATATCGCCCTGCCGCTGAGCTGTCTTAACATTCTTGCCTTCCGCTATGGTGCTGACGGTGTGGAGTATAACTTCCTGCTGCCGCTGAGCATCTTCGTGTTCCTGTGGATGAACGATACAGGCGCTTACTGCACTGGTTCACTGTTGGGCAGACACAAACTCTTTCCTCGCGTCAGCCCAGGCAAGTCGTGGGAGGGTAGTATAGGCGGAGCTATCATCGTGGTGCTCGTTGCCGTGCTCATGTCGTGGGTAGATGAGAGCCATCTGCTTGCTCCCTTTGGAGCTGGAGAGACAGGTCTCACCTTCGCTCAGTGGATAGGCTTGGGTCTCGTAGTGGTGGTGTTCGGTACCCTCGGCGACCTTGTGGAGTCACTCTTCAAGCGCACTCTCGGCATCAAGGACAGTGGCAACATACTCCCAGGTCACGGTGGTATGCTTGACCGTTTTGACTCGTCACTCATGGCTATCCCTGCCTCTGTAATCTATATCTATACCCTCACTGCGGTGTAAGTATGTTAGTTATTTATGATACAGACATCTGTCGATTACAGTATTACAGATTACAGTTTTCTCATGAGCACATCACACTCTAATGCAAAGAGGATGGGAAAAGAATAGTTAATATATTTTACATTATATATATAATATATATATTATATATATAATGTAACTTTCTTGTTGGCAATTTTCACCTACCTCCTAAGAAACTGTAATACTGTAATCTGTAATCAGGTTAATATCGAGAAGTGTTAAAAACCCCGTCACCATTTCCGCTTATATCGCCCGAAAACGCAAAAGCTATACTTTTAGGTGGTAAAAGCATTACTTTTAGCGCTAAAAGCATTACTTCTGCAACTAAAAGCAATGCTTTTACATAGCCCTCTCGCAAGCCCCGTAAACACTGGATTCACGAGAATGTTAAATACCTCGTTTTCCTTGCATGATTTAAGTTAATGTTGTAACTTTGCATACAGAAAAAGAAGATAATACGCATGAAGACAAAGACTCACATAGAGATGATACTGCTGACGGTGCTGATGCTGGTTGTGGCGCAGGTATGGGGTGGTAAGACTGCGCAAAGAAAGTATGTGGCAGTGTCATACAACTGTGAGAACCTCTTTGACACCAGACACGACACGCTGAAGAACGACAGTGCCTTTCTGCCAGAGAGCGAGCACCGATGGACGGCAGGCAGATACTGGAAGAAACTGAATGACGTGGGAAGGGTGATACTGCAGTGCGGTGGAGAAAAAGAAGAATGGCGACTGCCCGATGTCGTGGGACTGGTGGAAGTGGAGAACGATAGCGTGTTGACAGCACTGACAAGACGAAGCATGCTACGCAATGCACACTACAGATACGTGATGACACATTCGCCAGACGTGAGAGGAATAGACGTGGCACTGCTGTACAACCCTTACCGACTGAGGCTGATAACCAGTGAGGAGATAGAGATACCCAGAAGAGAGAACAGACGCAGAACGAGAAACATACTCTATGCCACACTGCTGACAGAAACGGGTGATTCGCTGCATGTGTTTGTGGTTCATGCTCCAAGCAGGCGCGGAGGCATACAGCAGACAGAGGGGCATAGAATGGAAGTAGCTGAAAAGATTATCCACAAGACCGACTCGATACGCATGGCAGCAGTTAAGGCAAACATAATAGTCATGGGTGATTTCAATGACTATTCTGTTGACAAACCGATAAAGAGACTTGTGGAGTCAGGACTGACAGAGGTGTCGGCTGAGGAGAGAGCAAAGTTTCATCCTGACAAAGTGCATGGCACATACTTCTTTCAGAATGAATGGAACAGTCTTGACCACATATTCGCCTCACCCAGTCTGCAACCCGTAGACTGCCACATACACGATGCCGAATGGCTGCTGGAGCAGGATCAACAAGGCGTTTACAAGCCACGCCGCACTTACGTGTGGGAGATGTATCACGGTGGAGTGAGCGACCACCTGCCACTGGTGTTCACTTTCCTGCTTGCTGAGTGATAGAATCTTGTTTCCTCTTTTTGTATAGCTGGTAGGAGTTTACCACATTGTGCCAGATGGAATAAAAACCGCCTGCCGTAGCAGAGATAGGGCAGAGGAAGGTGTAGCCCAGCCAGATGATGAAGATTGTGTTTTTCTGGCCCATAGCCTGTCCAGCCTCCATGGAACATCCGTAACGCCTGCCGATGTATTTGCCGAAACCAAACTGAAAGATGCAGGCAAAGAGGGTGGCAATGGCAATGGCACCGACGGTGGCTAAGCTCTCATGACTGTTGACAAGAGCCCTGCAACTGATGGCTATAGCAAGAGAGAGAGAGACAGCCCAGAGATAGAAGGCGAGGTCGCGAATGGAGAGAAGTAAGGCATGAAACTTAGGCAGCAGATAGCGAGTAGCCCATGCAAGTAGCAATGGAAGCATAAGCAACGGAAAAACCTTCTGGATGATGGTACCGAAAGCGGTGAGGAAGGTGAGGTGAGACTGTTCGTGGGTGATAGGCAGCAACAGCGGTATCAGTATGGCAACGGCAAGATTGATGATGATGGTGTAGGTAGTAGTGGTAGCAGAGTCGCCACCAAGTTTTTGGGTTACCACAGCGCAAGCCGTTGCCGTAGGACAGACAAGGGCGAGCAACAATGCCTCGATGAAGTAATGCAACGTGGTGTAGGCGCCAGAAAACGATGCTGAAAGGAAATGAAGTGCGAGGCAACACAGAATGAAGAGCGTTGTCTGAGTGAGCAACAGCCACGCTTGCCACTTATGTGGACGCATCTCAGAGGGCTTCACCTTGCAGAAGGCTATGTAGAGCATGACTGCCAGCAATAGTGGTTGCACAATCTCGATGAAATGGAGAATGCCACCCTTAACCTCTGCCGATAAAGGCATGGCATTACCTATGAGGTAACATAATGCTCCACTAATCATACTGATGGGGAGCGTCCAGTTTTTTAAGAATCTTAGAAACATCTCTTGAACTATTGAACCACTCTTGGCAATATCTGCCTGATATTCTGCTCACGATGTTCGAGATGCACCTCGACGCCGAATTTCTTATTCAGATGCTCGGCAAGGTGCTGGGCCGAATATACTGAACGGTGCTGACCGCCAGTGCAGCCGAAACAGAACATAAGGCTGGTGAAACCACGTTGCAGATAACGTGTAACGTGGGCATCGGCAAGCTTATACACGCTATCGAGGAAGGTGAGTATCTCACCATCGTCTTCAAGGAAACGGATGACGGGCTCGTCGAGTCCTGTGAGTTTCTTGTATGGCTCATAACGACCGGGGTTGTGAGTGCTGCGACAGTCAAACACATAGCCACCGCCGTTGCCTGAATCGTCTGCAGGAATGCCCTTGTGAAAGGAGAAACTGAACACCTTGACAACGAGCGGACCGCTACCGTCATATTTTGAGTAGGTAGCCTTGCCGTCCGAGGGGTTAACCTTGTAGGGGTTGTTGTCGGTAGTCTTGAAGCCGTCCTTACGTTTGGCTGGTTCCTCTGGCTTCTCGGCATACTCAGGCAGTGAGGTGAGACGCTTGAGCACGCTGATAAGGTAAGGGTAGGGGAAATCATTCTCCTTGATGAGTTCACGGATATTGTTGATGGCTGGTGGAATGCTCTGCAGGAAATGCACCTTACGCTCAAAATAACCACGGAAACCATAAGCACCTAACACCTGCAACATGCGGAAGAGCACGAAAAGTTGCAGACGGTCGCAGAACTGCTTGAATGGTGGCACCTCGACGTAGTGGCTCAGGGATTTGTAGTAGTCCTTGATGAGTTCCTGACGGAGGGACTTGCTGTATTTTGCAGAAGCCTGCCACAAGAATGATGCCACATCGTAATAGTAAGGACCTTTTCTGCCACCCTGAAAGTCGATGAAGTAAGGCTGTTCCTCGCCCTTGGCATTCTTGAGCAGCATCACATTGCGCGCCTGAAAATCGCGATACATAAAGCAATAGCTGCTGCTCATGCTGTCGTTGGTAAGGTCTTTGGCAAGCAACTTAAAACTTGCCTCGAGTTTGAGTTCGTGGAAATCAATGCCTGTAGCCTTGAGGAAACAGTATTTGAAGTAATTGAGGTCGAAGAGCACATTGGCCTGATCAAACTCTGGCTGAGGATAGCAAACGGAGAAATCCAGTCCGCGAGCACCGCGTATCTGCAGGTTAGGCAGTTCGTGGATGGTCTTCTTCAGCAAGTCTTTCTCTTTCAGTGTATAGCGTCCGCCAGCGTCACGACCACCCTTGATGGCATCAAAGAGCGAGAGGGAACCGAGGTCTTGCTGGATGTAGCGCAGTTCGTCATCAGACTGTGCCAGCACCTGTGGAACGGGCAGTTTGCGCTTGGCAAAATGACGTGCTATGCTGAGGAAGGCATGATTCTCCTCCTTTGAGGTACCAATGCATCCGATAACGTGATTGCCCTCAGCATCGGTCATGCGGTAGTATTCCCTGTTGCTGCCAGCTCCAGGCAGTTTCTCCATCATGGCAGGTTCGCTACCATGCCATTCGGTATATAAATCTTTGAGTAGTTGCATGAAAGAACGTGTGTTTTGTTATATGGGATTAAGAGAGTAGCAGATTACTGAGTTTCTCGTCGTCGCCAAGTTTGCCGTTGATAAGACATACCACCTCAACCCTGCCTTTAAGGCACAGCTGCTCGTCGGGCAGGCGGTAGATGTCCTGCATGAATACATAGCGCAAACCTTCTTTCTTCAACTCGGTGCGCACCACATATTCGTCCATACCGCGCAGGGGGTACTTGAAACGCATGTCAACGCGTGCCACCACGCAGTCGATACCCTGATTGTGCAACTCGCTGAAACTGATGTTCTTTGTGCGAAGAAACTGATGGCGAGCATGCTCCAGATAATGCTGGTAGTTGGCATTGTTGACTATGCCCTGAATGTCGCACTCGTAATCGCGTACTCTGTCTTTATTTTCGTGTATCATAACTGTGAACTATGAACTGTGAACTGATTCACTACCATCCGAAGGCTTTGGCTGAAGACAGCCACAGACCCTTGGCACGCAGTATCTGCTCTATGATGTCGCGAGCACAACCCCTGCCACCCTCGTAAGGACTGATGTAGGTGGAGATTTCCTTGATGTCGCTGCAAGCATCGGCAGGACAGCACGGACAGCCCACAACCTTCATTATCTCGTAATCAGGAATGTCGTCGCCCACGTATATCACCTCCTCAGCTTTCAGGTTGTTGTCGGCAAGGTACTGATTGAGAACCTGAATCTTGGTGCTACATGACATGAAGATATCAGTCATGCCCAGTTTGCGATATCTCTCCTCAATGCTGGGGTCAGTGCCACCAGAGATGATAGCGATTTTCATTCCCATCTTAATAGCCAGTTGTATGGCGTAACCATCCTTGATGTTTACTGTGCGCACTGGTAAGCCAGCAGGGCTCATCTGTATGGTGCTGAGCGAGAGTACACCGTCAACATCAAATATTATAGCCTTTACGGAGGTTAAGTCGTAGTTTATCATATTGTAAAGAAATTTATGCAAAAGTAATGATTTTTGTCAAGTTGTGCAATAAAAAGGTGGAAAAAGTAATTATATATGGAAAAAAAATTGTACTTTTGCACACAGTTATAATTTTATTAAAAGGTAAAAAGATGAATATTCATGATTATGATTTTGAAGGTAAGAAGGCAATAGTACGTGTTGACTTCAATGTTCCATTGGACGAAAACGGCAAGATTACGGATACCACCCGTATTCGTGGTGCTATGCCAACACTTAAGTATATACTTGATAACGGCGGTGCGCTGATTATCATGTCTCACATGGGTAAGCCAAAGGGACAGGTAAGGGCGAGACTGTCACTGTCACAGATAAAGGAAGTGGTGTCAAACCGTTTGGGTAGAAACGTGCTGTTCTGCTCAGACTGCGCTCGTGCTGCTGCTGATGCTGCAGATTTGAAGCCAGGTGAGGTACTGTTGCTCGAGAACCTGCGTTTCTATGCAGAAGAGGAGGGCAAACCATCAGGTGATGCCAACCTGCCAAAGATGAAGAAGGGCACACCTGAGTATGAGGCTGCCGAGAAAGACCTGAAGGAGCGTCAGAAGAAGTTGGCTAAGACCTTGGCGTCATACGCTGACTGCTATGTGAACGATGCCTTTGGTACTGCTCACCGTAAGCACGCTTCTACAGCCTTGATAGCAGACTATTTTGATGCAGACCATAAGATGCTCGGCTTCCTGATGGAGAAGGAGGTGAGAGCCGTGGAGAAGATTCTTAGCGACATCAAGCATCCGTTTACTGCTATCATGGGTGGTTCAAAGGTGTCAACAAAGATTGGTATCATAGAGAACCTCATGGATAAGGTGGACAACCTCATCCTCTGCGGTGGTATGACATTCACATTCGCAAAGGCAATGGGTGGCAAGGTAGGCAACTCACTGTGTGAGGACGAGCAGCTGGATCTTGCACTCTCAATAATGGACCAAGCTAAGAAGAAGGGTGTGAACCTGGTGCTCGGCTCAGACTGCGTGGCAGGTGATGCTTTCGACAACAAGTGTAAGACGGTGGTTTGTCCCGCTAACGATGTGCCTGACGGATATATGGGACTGGATGCAGGACCGGAGAGCCAGAAACAGTTTGCTGATGCCATCAGCGGTGCTAAGACAATCCTTTGGAATGGTCCTGCTGGCGTGTTTGAGTTTAACAACTTTGCCAAGGGTTCACGTGCCATTGCAAAGGCTATCGCTAAGGCTACAAAGAACGGAGCATACTCACTCATCGGCGGAGGTGACTCTGTGGCTTGTATCAATAAGTTTGGCATGTCTGAGCAGGTGTCATACATCTCTACTGGTGGCGGTGCCTTGCTCGAGGCTATCGAGGGTAAGACTCTGCCAGGCGTAGCTGCCGTATTGGGAGAATAAGAAAAGACTGTATATTTCTTAAATAAAACTACAAAAACAAATGAAAATTTCTGATTACAATTTTGCAGGTAAGAAGGCAATCGTTCGTGTTGACTTCAATGTACCTCTTCAGGATGGCAAGATTACTGACGACACTCGTATCAAGGGCGCTCTTCCAACGCTGAAGCTTATCCTTGAGAAGGGTGGCTCACTCATCATCATGTCACACATGGGTAAGCCAAAGGGCAAGGTAAAGGCTGAACTTTCTCTCTCTCAGATTGTTGACGCTGTCTCTGCGGCTCTCGGCACACCTGTACAGTTCTGTGACGACTGCCAGAAGGCTGACGCTCAGGCTGCTGCACTGAAGCCAGGTGAGGTGCTGATGCTCGAAAACCTCCGTTTCTATGCTGAGGAAGAGGGTAAGCCAGTAGGTATCGACAAGGAAGACCCTGCATACGAGGAGGCTAAGAAGGCTATGAAGGAGTCACAGAAGGCATTCGCCAAGAAGCTCGCTTCATACGCTGACTGCTGGGTGATGGATGCCTTCGGTACTGCTCACCGTAAGCACGCTTCTACTGCCGTTATAGCAGACTACTTCGATGCTGACAACAAGATGCTCGGCCTACTGATGGAGAAAGAGGTTGCCGCTGTTGACAACGTACTCTCAAACATCAAGCGTCCATTCGTGGCTATCATGGGTGGTTCAAAGGTTTCTTCTAAGATTGGTATCATAGAGAACCTGCTCGGCAAGGTTGACAAGCTCATCCTCTGTGGTGGTATGACATATACATTCTCTAAGGCTCACGGTGGCAACATCGGTAAGTCTATCGTAGAGCTCGACAAGCTTGACGTAGCTCTGAACGTAGAGAAGATGGCTAAGGAGAACGGCGTAGAGCTCGTTTTGCCTGTTGACTGTGTTACTGGCGACGATTTCTCTAACGATGCTAACCAGACCATCGTGCCTGTAACTAATATACCTGACGACGTAGAGGGTATGGATGCAGGTCCTAAGTCACGCGAGCTCTTCGCTAAGGCTATCGAGGGTGCAAAGACAATTCTTTGGAACGGTCCTGCCGGCGTATTCGAGTTTGACAACTTCTGTGCTGGCTCACGTGCTATCGGCGAGGCTGTTGCCAAGGCTACTGCAGAGGGTGCTTTCTCACTCATCGGTGGTGGTGACTCTGTAGCTTGCGTCAACAAGTTTGGTCTGGCTGATAAGGTCAGCTACATCTCAACTGGTGGCGGTGCTCTGCTCGAGGCTATCGAGGGTAAGACACTGCCAGGCGTTGCAGCTGTACTCGGTAAGTAAAAGATTATAAATTATAATTCATAAATTAGAGATTAAGGTTTTCTAATTTATAATAATAGAAAATAGCCACTCTCATTTCGAGGGTGGCTATTTTATTGTAGTTTAGTTATTGTATCTTAGCTGTTGCTTTGCAGTTTCTTTGATGCTTTATTTAGCGTAAGCAACAGAACGTGTCTCGCGAATGACTGTAATCTTAACCTGGCCAGGATAGGTCATCTCGTTCTGTATGCGAGTGGCAATGTCGTTAGAAAGGGTTTCAATCTCAGCATCGGTAATCTTGTCGGCACCAACGATGACACGGAGTTCACGACCAGCTTGTATAGCATAGGTCTTGGTAACGCCAGGATAAGACATAGCGATAGCTTCCAAATCGTTAAGACGCTTGATGTAGGCTTCGACAATCTCACGACGTGCACCTGGACGAGCGCCAGAGATAGCATCACAAACCTGTACGATAGGAGCGAGTAGGGAGGTCATCTCCATCTCGTCGTGGTGAGCACCGATAGCATTACATATTTCAGGTTTCTCCTTATACTTCTCGGCAAGCTTGGCGCCATAGAGTGCGTGAGGCATTTCAAGTTCCTCATCAGGCACCTTACCTATATCATGCAATAGACCAGCACGCTTTGCCTTCTTTGGGTTAAGACCAAGCTCAGCAGCCATGACAGCACAGAGGTTAGCTGTTTCACGAGCGTGCTGCAGAAGGTTCTGACCGTATGAAGAACGATATTTCATCTTACCAACGATACGAACGAGCTCAGGGTGCAGTCCGTGAATACCAAGGTCGATAGTGGTGCGCTTACCTGTCTCAATGATTTCTTCGTTAAGCTGCTTCTTGACCTTTGCCACAACTTCCTCAATGCGGGCAGGGTGGATACGTCCGTCAGTTACGAGCTGGTGAAGGGCGAGACGGCAGGTCTCACGACGAATAGGGTCGAAAGCAGAGATTACGATAGCCTCTGGGGTGTCGTCAACCACGATTTCCACGCCACAGGCAGCCTCCAGAGCACGGATATTACGTCCTTCACGACCAATGATACGTCCCTTAACCTCGTCGTTGTCAATATGGAATACTGAAACGGAATTCTCGATGGCAGCCTCTGTGGCAACACGCTGAATGGTCTTTATCACAATCTTCTTTGCCTCGTTGTTAGCATTGATTTTTGCCTCGTCCATTATCTCATTGATGTAGCTCTGGGCATTTGTCCTTGCCTCGTCCTTGAGACTCTCAACAAGTCGTGTCTTAGCCTCTTCAGCTGACAGACCAGAGAGTTGTTCAAGTTTCTCGCGCTCCTGCATCTGCATTTCAGAAAGTTCCTGTTCCTTGAGAGCAAGCAGTTTCTTGTCATTCTCAAGACGCTGCTGCTGCTGCTCCAGTTCCTGACGCTTGCGATTCTGGTCTTCCTGACGCTGGTTGATAGAAATCTCACGCTGCTTCAGTCTGTTCTCTGTCTGCTGAATCTTCTGATTTCGCTGCTGAACCTCACGTTCGAGTTCACTCTTCTTGTTGATAAATTTTTCCTTAACCTCAAGAAGTTTCTTTTCTTTCAGCACTTCTGCGGCTTTCTCCGCATTGGAAATCATTTCATTGTATTTGCCCTTGATTACATATCTGAAAATCAAGTAGCCGATAACACCTCCGACTATCAGTCCGGAAATGGCGATAATTAGTTCGATCATATTTAATAAATAATGTATAATTAATATTCTTACTTAAGAGCTTCAGCAATTTCCGAAGACAGTTGAGCGAGAATATCAGTATAAGGCTCAACGTCATTGCGCTTAGCCTCAGTTACACATCTCAATGCTATATCAATCATGGCAAAATAACAGATTTCCTTAGATTCTTTTTTGCCCTTGAATACATCGTAATATGCGTTAAGTCTTTCATTTATCAACTTACCAGCCAAACGATACTGCTCTTCCTGTTGTCTTGGAACACGGATGGCAATATCAGTATCGTAGATATGGAGAGTGATATTTTGTTTCTCTTTATTTCCGCTCATTATTGCTGAAATTAATCATCGCTTTCTTCATCGTTGCCGTTGAGAAGAGCGATACATTTGTTTACGCTACGAATAAGTTTCTGGATTTTCTTTTTTGATGCCTCAATGTCTCCATCAGAGATTTCAATCATTTTCGCCATCATCATAGCGTTATATTGTTTTTGTTGTTGGTCTAGTTGTTCTTTTAGTTGGTCTATCTCTTTATCACGCTGCTCAACCATAGCATTCAACTTACTATTAGACTTCTTCAACTCATCAGTTTTCATAATGAGTTGGCGAACCTGTGTAGCAAATGTTTTAAGTATGGTTTCTGCGTCTTGCATTTTACTGTCTGTAATTGAATAATTTAAAGTTTGGTGACAAAAGTAGTATTTTTTTTGTTAACAACCAAATCTTTTGGTATTTTTTTTAACGACAAAGAGTTATTTTTTATGCTTCTTGAGGTTTTTCTTTCTTTGCGAGCATTACCAACTGGAAGACAAAATTAGTTATCCACTCTTGTGAAAAGTTAAGTCGCTGGTTGTATTTTCTTACGGAAGCAACAGCTTTCAGAGTGGCCGCATCGTTAAAGTCGTTTTTTGTAAACAGGTCATTTACAGTTTTTTCTGTCATGGTGTAAATGGCTTTCTTGAAGAATGATGGCATTCTCAACTTAAACTTCATCAGGTTGCCCATGAGCATCATCAGGTCTTGGGTGAATCCCTGAAACTGATAGAGGTAAGTCTGCACATCCTGCATCTTACGGCAGTTCTTGGCGATGCTCTTGTCAATTTCCTTGAAGAACATGTCGTTGTGACCGTACATATCCTTAAGCATCTTGCTGCAAGCTCTTTTTTCGGCTATGCCTAACTTGTTGTGCTCTGTGTGCACCTTAAATGTACTTTTGAAAAGTCTGAGGTCGGGCAGCATAGCGATATTATTGATTCCGACCTGTGATGCTATGGCAGATTGAAAATACACACGGATAAGCATCATATAGTCTTGCATGCCTCCCGTCTTTGTAGTCTCTTTTCTGCCAAATAATTTTGAGAAAAAATTCATATTAATTTTATTATATGTGTTAAAACAAGCACAAAGTTACAAAAAATAATGAGATTTACAACATATTACATCTAAAAAAGCAAAGAAGAAACGACAAAATGGTGTTTTTTTGTGACTTTTTCATTGTTAATTTAAATAAATTAAGTACCTTTGCACAGCAATTTGTTTTCCTTTTTTAAGAATAGTGACAAAAATGTTGATGTATAGTAACAAAAATACAGTGATAAAGTGGATTGTGCTTCTACTTGACATAGTTGTGATAGTAGGCTGTCTTTCACTTTTTGTTGCGATAAGTCCCGAATATACCCCCCAGAGCATTCTGAACCACGTTTCCATAGCAAGTTCGCTGTTATCGGTGACATTTCTTCTGTCTTCGTTTTCTATACCACTTGTTATTCATAATCGTGTAGTAAACATTTCGCAGATACTGACTCGTAACTTTACGGTTGTGATGTTGTCACAGGGCGTGTTTGGATTGTTGTGGCACATGATGACGCGTAACAGTAACAATGAGGTTGTATTCAACATATTGTTTGCTGTTACACTTTATGTATCTATCGTAGCAGTGCGCTTGGTAGAGCGTAAGATATTGGAAACGATGCGTGCGATGGGTAGAAATACCCGTAGTGTTATATTCATTGGTAGTGACCCTGCAAACCTGTTTGTGTATAATGACATCATGATGGATGCAACGACAGGTTATCGTGTTCAGGGATATTACAGCGATGACACGATAGAAGATGCTCCTAAAGAACTGAAGAAACTGGGTGACAGAACTGCTTTCAGAGCACTGATGGCGAAAGATGCCATTCAGTGTGATGAGTTGTATTGTTCTCTGTCACATGATGATGACAAGCATATTTCTGAGCTGATGCGTTATTGCAATAAGCACGTCATAAGGTTCTTCTATGTGCCAAGAGTGCTGAAGAATATGCAGTTGTCGCTGAAACCTCAGATAGTAGGTGGAAATGTATTATATACCAATTTTTATGAACCGTTGACCTATCCTGGCAACAGGCTCGTCAAGAGGGTGTTTGATATTATTTTTAGTATCATCATGCTGATACTCCTTTTGCCATTTATTCCAATCATAGCTGTACTCATAAAGATGCAGAGCCCTGGTCCTGTATTCTTCAAACAAATGAGAACAGGACTGGATGCAAAAGATTTCCTATGCTACAAGTTCCGTTCTATGCATGTAAATGATGAAGCAGACACATTGCAGGCTACGGAGGATGATCCACGTAAATTTCCATTCGGGGACTTTATGCGCAAGACAAATATAGACGAACTGCCTCAATTCTTTAATGTGCTAAAGGGGGACATGAGTGTCGTAGGTCCACGTCCTCACATGCTATATCACACAGAGAAGTATTCTGCATTGCTTGAAAAATATATGGTACGCCATTTTGCTAAACCTGGAATAACAGGATTGGCACAGGTGAGCGGATACCGTGGTGAGACTTCTGATATCTCGTTGATGGAAGGAAGAATTAAAAAAGACATTACCTATATAGAGAATTGGTCGTTATGGCTTGATATAAAGATTTGTATTCATACCATAAGACTAACTTTGTTGAGAGATAATAAAGCATTTTAAACGATAATACAAATAAAATATAATACAGTTATGAGCGATAATCAAAATTCGTACGTTCAAGATTTTAATATTGAAGAACAAGAGAATAACGAACTGGGTCTTTTTAGCCTTTCGTTTCTATATCGTACAATCCTGTTGAACTGGATATGGTTTGCTCTATCATTGCTAATATGTTTTGGAATAGCGGCAATATACCTGCGTTATACACCGCCAGTATACTCTGTTTCAGCAAAGATGCTGATAAAGTCTGATAATACTCGTGGAGCTCGTACAGGTGGAGTGTTGACAGGACAGATAGTGCGCTCTGATGGTTTCGATAATGAAAAGGAAGTTCTTAGATCTGTTGCTTTGGCAGAAGATGTGGTTCGTGATTTGAAACTATATGTGTCATATACATTGGAAGGTACAGTTACAGATAAACCAATGTATCAAAATAATCCAATATTGGTGGATCTCGATCGCAAGCACCTTGACGAGTTACAAGGAAGCATAAATCTTAATATTTCCAATGAAGATGGCAAGATTATTGTTACTGGAAATTACCCTGGAGGCAATATAAAAAAAGAGGGTAAACTGCCAATGGTAATAAACTGTAAGGCAGGTCTCATTTCCATAACACCTAATATTCATGGCACATGGACAGAAGGTAAGGACGTAATGGCGTCAATAAATCAGCCTCATCAGGTTGCAAGAGCGTATGCAGGAAGTTTGTCAACAGTGGATTACTCAGATGCGACCTCTATTACCATAATATCAAGGTCAGATATCATACCTCAGCGTTCAATAGACTACATGAAGCATCTGGTTGTTTGTTATAATCGTCAGGCTAACGACGATAAGAACCAGATTGCCATGCGTACAGAACAGTTTATTAACCAGCGTCTTGAGAAAATCAATAATGAGTTGGGTAGTACGGAGGGACAGATGGAGAACTATAAGCGTGCCAATCGTATCACAGATGCTTCGGCTAACGCTGGCAGGTCTTTGTCAAATACAGAGAATTATGACAATGAATTTGCAGACATGAACACCCAGATTGTTCTTATGGAGTCTATCAGGGAATATATGAAGATGCCTGCGAATAAGTACCAGACCCTCCCATCTAACGTGGGACTGAGTGATGCTGCAGCGACATCGCTGATAGCACAATATAACAGTCTTGCAATGACTCGTCAGAGATTGTTGCACTCAGCTTCAGAAAACAGCCCTGCTGTAAAGACCCTTTCTGAACAGATGGATGACCTTTCTTCATCTATTATTCGTGCTATGGATCAGACCAAGCGTGCGATGCAGATTAAGCGTCAGGCTATCATGGATCGATACAATAAGTATAACTCTATGTTTGAAAATTCTTTCGAGCAGGAGAGAATACTGTCAGAGATTGGTCGCCAGCAGTCAGTAAAAGAGAGTCTGTACACTATGCTCTTGCAGAAGCGTGAGGAGAACTCTATATCTCTTGCAGCAACAGCCGATAAGGGACGTTTGCTTGATGACCCATTGAATACTGGTCAGATACTGCCTAATCGTAATATGGCATGGGGAATAGCTGCTGGTGCAGGTTTCCTGATTCCACTTGTCATACTTATTTTAATGGAGTTGTTAAGATTCCGTATCGAAGGTCATGATGAAGTGGCACGCCTGACACATTGTCCTATTATTGCTGATATTGCGTTGGCTAATGAGACAGCAAAGACTCGTGCAGACATCGTAGTGCATGAGAATAAGAACAACCAGATGGAAGAAATCTTCCGTGGTATGCGTACGAATCTGCAGTTTATGCTGAAAGACGGGCAGAATGTAATAATGTTTACTTCATCCGTTTCAGGTGAGGGTAAGACGTTTACAGCTGCTAACCTTGCTGTGTCTTTCGCATTGTTAGGTAAGAAGGTTCTGCTTGTAGGTCTTGATATCCGTCGTCCTCGTTTGTCAAATCTGTTCGGATTGAATAAAACGAAAACAGGTATCACAAACATCTTGATTCACGATAATCCTACACTTGAGATGATTAGGGAACAGATTGTGCCATCAGAGATTAATGATAACCTGGAGTTGCTGATGGCTGGTCCTGTACCACCAAACCCAACTGAGCTTGTGTCTCGTTCTTCACTTGACAGAATATTTGAAATACTTCGTAAGGAATATGACTATGTGATTGTTGATACTGCCCCTGTAGGTCTGGTTACTGATACCCTGCAGATAGGACGTGTTGCTGATGTTACTTGTGTTATTTGTCGTGCTGACTACACAGAGAAAGCTGCCTTCCGCATTATCAATGATTTTGCTATAAATAAGAAATTGCCTAATGTATGTATAGCTATCAATGGTATTGATATGTCTAAGAAGAAATACGGCTATGCTTATGGCTATGGACGTTATGGCAAATATGGAAAGTATGGTTATCGTGGTTATCGTGGCTATAGCAAGTATGGTAGCTACTATGGCTACAACAGCTATGGTTACGGAGGTTATGGCAGCTATGGCTATCACTCTTATGGCTATGGTTCATATGCTGATAGCCATTATGGTAACCCAAATGATGATTCTATCAAGAAGTAAAAACTCTAATCAGTAAGTATTACACTTTCGTTATATGACTATTGCAGTAGATTTTGATGGTACGATAGTAGAGCATGCCTATCCGAAGATTGGCAAGGAAATGCCATTTGCTACAGAAACTCTTCGACAACTGATACAAGACAGACATAAACTTGTTTTGTGGACAGTAAGGGAGAATGAACTTCTGCAAGAGGCTATAGACTGGTGTAAAGAACGAGGTGTTGAGTTCTATGCCATAAATCGTGATTATCCAGAGGAGGAGCGTGAAAAGAATAACCATTTCTCACGTAAGCTGAAGGTGGACATCTGGATTGACGATCGTAATATAGGTGGGTTGCCTGATTGGGGAACCATCTATCGTATGATTAGAGAGAACTTAACATGGCAGGATATAATAATGGAGAACTCTCGAGGGAGTTCTCCACTTCTATATCCAGAAAAGAAACGTCGTCGCTGGTTTAATTTCTGATTAAACTACCAATCCTTGGCACTTTGTAAATAATACCTTGTACTTAGTCCTTAGTCCCTTAGTACTTAGAACTTTGTACCTTAAACCACTCCTATGATATCGTGGATGCTTTTGCATCCGTGATTATCGAGCCAGGTGTTAATTCCATCGCGAACCTTTATAGTTGTTGCAGGATCAAGGAAATTGGCTGTTCCAATTTCGATGGCTGTGGCTCCTGCCATAAAGAACTCTATTGCATCCTCTGCAGTACAGATGCCTCCAAGTCCTACAACAGGAATCTTTACTGCCTTGTAAACTTGGTTGACCATTCTGATTGCTACAGGTTTTACACAAGGTCCGCTCAAACCACCTGTTCCAATAGAGAGCAGACTCTTACGTTTTTCTATGTCGATAGCCATTCCCATCAAGGTGTTAATGAGAGAGACACTATCAGCACCTTCGGCTTCTACGGCACGAGCTATCTCTGCAATATCAGTGACATTAGGAGACAGTTTAACGATTAAGGTCTTTTTGTAGCGTTTTCTCACCTCGCTGACAACACTCGCAGCAGCTTTGGCAGAGGTACCGAATGCCATACCTCCGTTTTTCACGTTAGGACAAGAAATGTTGAGTTCGATGGCAGGAATATTGTCCAACTCATTGATGCGAGCAGCACACTCAGCATAGTCTTCAGGTGAAGAGCCACTAACATTCACTATCATATTAGTGTCTATGTCCTTAATCATAGGATATATGTGCTCGCGAAAGTAATCGACACCTTTGTTTTGCAGTCCTACACAGTTAAGCATTCCGCTTGCTGTCTCATGCATACGAGGGTAGTCATTACCTTCTCTATGATGCAGGGTTGTTCCCTTGACTATTATGCCACCAATCTCGTTAAGTGGAACAAAGTCCTGAAATTCTATTCCATAGCCAAAAGTTCCAGAAGCCGTCATTACAGGGTTCTTCAGCTTCAGCTCTCCTATGTTAACTTTTATATCAGCCATTATCAGATAAGTCTTTAGCGTTTATAATTGTATTTTACCAATTAAGCCTTTTTGTATTACCAATTAAGTCTTTTGGCGTTAATAACAGGACCTTCAGTACAAATACAGATATTGCCCTTGTCCTTTGTCTTTTCTACACAACAGAGGCAGGCACCTAAGCCACAAGCCATCTTGTTTTCCAAACTCACCTCGCATTCTATGCCCAGAGCCTCTGCGCATTTGCTTACTGCAGCCATCATGGGTTTAGGGCCACATGTGGAGATGAAGTCAAACTTCTCATTCTTTAATATGGAGTGGTTGGTAACAAAACCTTTCTCGCCTTTGCTGCCATCTTCAGTCGTGATGAACACTCTGCCTACCTTTTCAAAATAGTCAATCATCAGCAGGTCCTTCTCACTACGGGCGCCAAGCAGGAAAGTTGGTTCACCACCCATCTCCTTTATCTTCTTTCCAAGAAAGAGTAGGGGGGCAACACCCACACCACCACCTATGAGCAGATGTTTCTTCTCCTTGCTCTCAGGCAGGGTGAAGCCATTGCCAAGTGGCAGCATGATGTTAAGTTTCTCTCCACTTTTCAGCATACCCATGTGTTTAGTGCCTTCACCTATGCATGCTACCAGAAGGTGTAGTTCGTTCTTGGCATAATCCACATCATTTATGGATATAGGGCGACGAAGGAAAGTGGCAGGCGAATTCTCTACCTTTATCTCCACAAACTGTCCTGGCTTCATCTCAGGCAGAGGTTTGTCGTCTGTCAGCACTATGAGCACATACTTTTCGTTTATGTGCTTCACCTCTTTTACTGTCAAATCAATGCAGTATTTCTTCATATTCAGATATTCTTCAATATTTCTTTTACAAGCTTATATACTTTTTCTACAGATGGAATATGTAGTTTTTCGTCAGGAGAGTGAACTCCTCGCATAGTAGGACCTATCGACAGCATGTCGAGATGAGGGTATCGTTCAGAGAACAGTCCGCATTCCAGACCAGCATGAATGCCTATAATGGTAGGTTCAGCATCAAACAGTTGTTCATAACATTTCTTAGCCACCTCACGCAGTTTGCTGTCAGGGTTCATCTTCCATGCAGGATATCCGTCATTATGAATGATAGAGTCAGCTCCAGCCAGTTCAAACACAGCAGTAACAGTGTTGACCATATTCTCCAGATTACTCATCACATTGCTTCTCTGACTGGTGTTGATGGTAATCTTATCGTCTTCCGTCTTCACCACAGCAAGGTTGCTTGATGTCTCGGTGAGATTGCCCAAAGACCAGTCTTGTACCACACTGAACACCCCATGATGTACTGCTTGCAGAGCATTTATTATGCGCTTTCCTGTTTCTTGAGGTATCACAGGTTCAGCATCAGCAGACTCCATGTGGAAATGCATATTCTTTTCAGTCACCATGAATTCCTCTTCCACCTCAGAGCAGAATATGTTCCAGTCGGCACGAGTCTGTTCCTTGTCAGCAAAAGGCACAGCAAAGACTATCTCACCCTCGCGAGGTATGGCATTATGCAGTTTTCCAGAGTTGAACTGAGCCAGACAGATATCATGTTTCTGCTGCTCCAGATAAAGGAATCGTGCAAGAATCTTTATGGCATTAGCACGTTTCTTGTTTATATCGTCGCCAGAATGTCCTCCTGTCAGTCCTTTTATTGATGCAGAAAGGAAGAACATACCCTTTGGTGCCTCCACCTTATTATATATAAAGGTAGCAGAGGTAGTCTTGCCTCCAGCACATGAAACATAGAACAAACCCTCATCCTCAGAGTCAAGGTTCAGCAGCATCTTGCTCTTCAGCATGTCCTTGCTCAGGTTGTTGGCTCCAGTCAGTCCTGTTTCCTCATCTACAGTAAACAGGCATTCTATTGGTCCGTGCTCAATGTCGTCAGCATCCAGTATAGCAAGCTCTATGGCACATCCTATTCCGTCATCAGCACCCAAGGTGGTACCCTTAGCCCTCAGCCATTCCCCGTCTATATAGGTCTCGATAGGGTCGTTGAGGAAGTCTATCTCGTGTCCAGCCACCTTGTCGCACACCATATCCATGTGGCTTTGCAGGGTTATGGTAGCAGAACTCTCCATGCCTTTAGTGGCAGGCTTTCTTATCAACACATTACCAGTATTGTCGATGACAGTCTCCAGTCCTCTATCTTCACCAAACTTCTTGAGATACTCTATCATCTTCTCCTCGTGCTTTGAAGGACGAGGTATGTGGTTTATTTCATCGAAGAAATGAAAAACGCTCTGTGGCTTTAAGTCTTTTTTATTCAAATTTTACGTTTTTTAAAGTGCAATATTGAGTTTTTCTTGCTATCTTTGCACCTGTCTATATGCAGGCACAATGCTATAGCGGTACAAAGTTACTAAAAAACGTCGAAAACGAAAACTAAAACGAAAACTTTTTACATAAAGATGACACAAAAAAAACTTTTTGGCACAATTGCTTTAGCTGTAGTAGCAGCAGTTTCATTCACCTCTTGTAATCAATCTCCTAAGGCAGAAGATGAGGCACCAAAGTCTCAAGCTCCTTCTAATCTCAAGATAGCCTATGTGGAGGTTGATTCATTAATGACCCAATATGAGTATTGTAAGGAATATTCGCTGATACTGGAGAAGAAGAGCCAGAACATTCAGTCAACCTTGCAGCAGAAGGGTCAGGCACTTCAGGCTGCAGCAAATAATTTCCAGCAGAAACTTCAGCAGAATGCCTACACTCGCGAGCAGGCTGAGCAGATACAGATGGGTTTGCAGAAGCAGAATGCAGACCTCGAGGCTCTTCAGCAGCGTCTTAGTGCAGAGTTCCAGGAGGAGACAGCCAAGTTTAATGATGCACTTCATGACTCTCTGCAGCATTTCATAGCCAAGTACAACAAGGACAAGAAGTATACTATGATTCTCTCTAAGAGTGGCGACAACATCCTGTATGCTGACAAGTCTGCAGACATCACCAGTGATATCATAGCAGGTCTTAACAAGGCTTACAAGAAGGGTTCTGCTTCAGAGAAGAAGGATAAGTAAAAATCATATTATTATATAAGGTACGCGTGAAACAGATTCAGTGGGGTTTCATAGGTTGTGGCGATGTTACTGAGGTAAAGAGCGGACCAGCCTTCAGTCAGGTTGAGGGTTCAAGCGTTGTGGCTGTAATGAGTCGCACAGCTGATAAGGCTCGTTCCTATGCTGAGCGTCATAATATACCTACTTGGTACACAGATGCCCAAGCCTTGATTGATGACCCCAATGTCAATGCTGTTTATGTGGCTACTCCTCCTTCAAGCCATGCTACCTATGCCATTATGGCTATGCGAGCAGGCAAACCAGTCTATATAGAGAAACCTTTGGCTGCAAGCTATGAGGATTGTGCTCGCATAAACCATGTTTCACATGAGACTCATGTACCTTGTTATGTTGCCTATTATCGCCGTTATCTTCCTTATTTCCTGAAGGTAAAGGAATTGATAGAGCAACAGAGAATAGGTAAGGTGCAGAATGTTCATATTCGCCTTGCCACCCCCCCTCACAAAGAAGATTTCTATGATGAGTCCCTCCAGCCTTGGCGCATTAAGAGCGACATAGCTGGAGGAGGCTATTTCTATGATCTTGCACCACATCAGTTTGATTTGCTGCAAGAATATTTTGGTGTTATCACCCATGCAGAGGGTTTCAGCTCTAATCGTGGTGGACTCTATAAGGCAGAGGACACAGTTGGAGCCTGCTTCAAGTTTGCTAATGGCATAGTGGGAAGTGGCTCCTGGTGTTTCGTAGCCCAAGAGTCAGCAAAGGAAGACCGTATAGAACTGATAGGCGACAGAGGACTCATCTGCTTCTCAGTGTTCCAGCAAGAGCCCATCAGACTCCACCTTGAAGATGGTGTGCATGAGTTTGATATTAAGCATCCCCCTCATGTTGAGGGTCCAATAATCAAGGCAGTAGTGGAAACCCTTCAGGGCAAACGTGATACTCAGTGCACAGCCCTTAGTGCCACACCTACCAATTGGGTAATAGATAAGATTTTAGGAAAATTCTAATCAACCTTGCGTAACACTCTGACATACATATTGTTATTCTTCTCATTAACAGTGTATGCACAGTCTGATTCTGTTGATGTGGTAAAGGCAGAATTGTCTATTGCTGATACCATACCAACAGTTATTCCTGATACCTTGCAGACAGTTGTAGCAGATACAACTATTACAGATACTGTGGCAAAACGTCCTGGTATCTTTAAGCGTATCTTCAGGTTCTTCGACAGATGCTTCTCTCCACCTCGAGACCGTAATTATATAGATGTACAGGATTACTACAACTGGTGTGGAATGGCACAAATCACGACTCGCTTTGAGGTCTATCAGATGGATGCTGACGATAAGTTCATATTGCGAGTGTCACCTCGTCCTCGCACTCGTGTAGGTCCTTTCTTTGGTTGGCGCTTTGCCTTCTTTGGCTATAATATCGACCTTAAGTCTGTGTTCATGAAGAGTGATGATACAGACCTTGCTGCTTCTATCTATTCAGCAGCCTTTGGCTTCGACCTCTTTTATCGTAGGGTGGGAGGTAATTACAACATCTACAAGCTTAAGGTGGACGGAAAGGACTATTCGCAGTATCTCAAGGGTGAACCCTTTGATGGCATCAATATGGCTATGACTCGAATAAGTTTTAGCTACATCTTCAATTACAAGCACTATTCACAGCAGGCTGCATTCAGCCAGACCCATCGCCAGCTTATCTCTGCTGGTTCGCCAATAGCAGGCATTCAGTATGCCCATAACAGGTGTGATATTGACTGGAAACTGCTTTCAGAGAAGATGAGTTCCATAAGTGGCAAACCAAGCACAGACGAAGCCTTGTCTGGCGAGCAGTATAATGATGAAATCTCTCTCACTGGTGGCTATGGCTACAACTGGGTGTTTGCCAAGAACTGGCTTTTTGGTGTCGAGGCAACAGGTTCTATAGGCTATCTTATTCAGGGAGTGCACAATGAGATGAAGTATGATGGCGAGAAATCCAGGTTTATAAATAATATCGAGGCTGCTCTTAGAAAGAATATAGCCCTCGATGCTACTTTCCGTTTCGCCCTTCTGTGGAACTGCGGACCAGTGTTTGCAGGCACTCAGGGTGTAGCCTTTTATTATCAGCATGGTAATGGAGTCATGATGTCTCGTGACTTTATTGCCCAGGTCTATGCATTCGTAGGCTTCAACTTCTAATGTTTTATGGCTGGAAGCTAAGCTTTTATGGGTTGAAACCTAAGCTTCTATGTATCAAAATAGCTTAGTTTATAAAACAAAGTAACTTAGTTTGTTCATCAAAGTAACTTAGTTTGTTTAACAAAGTAACTTAGTTTGTTCAACAAAGTAACTTAGTTTGTTATTTAGAAGCATTGCTTTTGATGTATAAAAGCCGTGCAAGCGGGGGTAAAAGCTATGCTGCAAAAGTTCTTGGATGAGTAGTATAAATTGTTGGCTGGGTGTTTTTTGTTGAAAATATAGGAAACAAATAAAAATAAAAATTTGTGTAATAGAAAAAAAAGTTGTAATTTTGCAAAAATATTTCGCTTTTGAATGTATAACGCTAGGATAGAATGAAAAAAATCCTCTTTTCTCTTGCGCTGATAGTGTCAGCAATGCTGTTTTCAGGTTGTACTCTGACCAAGCATTTGACTTATTTCCAGAACATTGACTCGGTAAATCTTGCCCAAGGCGAGATGAGACCTCACATTACGATTAAGCCTAATGATGAGTTAACTATCAATGTAACGTCGGTAACCCCAGAAGCAGCTGCTCCGTTTAACTTCAATGCAAGTTCTGTGAACTCAGGCAGTTATATGGGTAGCACTGGTTCTATCTACACCTATATAGTTGATAAGGATGGTATGATTAACTTCCCTGTGCTTGGTAAGATTAAGGTGCAGGGCAAGACTCGTCCAGAGGTTGAGGATTATATTGCAGAACTTATTAAGCCTTACTTCTCAGCAAAGGAACAGCCCGTTGTTAAGGTTCGTATCTCAAACTTCAAGGTGACAGTGATGGGTGCGATAGGCACCAGGGTGCTGACTGTGCAGAATGAGAGAATGAGCATCATCGAGGCTATAGCCCAGTGTGGTGACCTTAATATATATGGTAAGCGTCCGAACATTCTGCTGATTCGTGAAGATGCGAAGGGTGAGAAGACAACGGCTCGTTTCAATATCAATGACGCCAACATTCTCAACTCTCCGTATTACTTCCTGGAGCAGAACGATATCATTTACGTAGAGCCTCACAAGATGCAGGCACGAAGTGCCGACGTCAATTCATATACCTTCTGGGCTCCTTTAACAAGTATGGTATTCTCATTAGCAACGATGGTGATAGCAATAACGAAGTGGTAATAAACAAGATATATAAGAGTTGATGTGACAGGCTTGCCTTTCATATTAACTCTTTTTCTTAAACAATAAGCAAAGATACAACAAGATTATGTGTGGAATAGTAGGTTACATTGGAACCAAGCAGGCTTACCCTATACTGATTAAGGGTTTGAAGCGTCTGGAGTACAGAGGCTATGATTCAGCAGGTTGTGCCTTGATATCAGAACAGGACAGCCAGCTTAATGTATATAAGGCAAAGGGCAAGGTGTCTGACCTTGAGGCGGTAGCTAATGGCAAGGACATCACTGGCAACATAGGTATTGCCCACACCCGTTGGGCTACTCATGGTGTGCCAAGTGAGGTGAATGCCCATCCTCATGTTAGTCAGTCAGGCAATCTGACGCTGGTTCATAATGGTATCATAGAGAATTATGCCACCCTGCGTGAACAGCTCAAGTCTCGTGGCTACGACTTCAAGAGCGAGACAGACACAGAGGTGCTGGTTCAGCTCATAGAGTATGTTATGGTGACCAACAATGTGGACCTTCCAACAGCTGTTCGTGGTGCACTGAATCAGGTGTTTGGAGCTTATGCCATAGCTGTCATTGATGCTCGCAATCCTCATGTGCTCGTAGCAGCCCGCAAGTCTTCACCACTCGCAGTTGGTGTGGTAGAGGATAATTCAGAGTTCTTCCTCGCTTCTGATGCCAGTCCTATAGCAGAATACACCAACCACATAGTGTATCTGAATGATGAGGAGATGGCTGTGATAGAGCCAGGCAAGGAGCTTGAGGTATATAAGCTGACTGGTGAGGTTGCCGATGCAGAGATAAAAGAGGTGAATGTTGACCTCTCTATGCTTGACCATGACGGCTACCCGCACTTCATGCTGAAAGAGATATTCGACCAGCCAAATGTGCTCAAAGACTGTATGCGAGGTAGAATAGTTGAGTCGCCTTACTCACATAATCCACAGGTGATACTCTCAGCAGTAACCAACCACAGACGTGAACTGCTTCAGGCTAAGCGCATAGTGATTGTGTCATGTGGCACATCATGGCATGCAGGACTGATAGGCAAACAGCTGATAGAGCATTTCTGTCGCATACCAGTAGAGGTGGCTTATGCCTCAGAGTTCCGCTATTCAGATCCTGTCATAGGTTATGATGATGTGGTAATGGCTATTAGCCAGTCAGGCGAAACGGCTGATACTCTCGCCGCTATCCAGCTTGCCAAAGAGCGTGGAGCCATGATATTCGGAATAGTAAACGGAGTAGGTTCAAGTATAGCCCGTGAGTCAGATACAGGTACCTACATTCACGTAGGACCAGAGATTGGTGTTGCCTCAACAAAGGCATTCACAGGTCAGGTGACAGTGCTCACCATGCTTGCTCTTGCTCTTGGTATGGCTAAGGGTACAGTGGAGCAGGACGAGTATGAGAACACCATCAAGGAACTGCTTGCCATACCTGAGAAGATAGAGAAGGTGTTGGAGCAGAATGACAAGATAAAGCAGATGTCTTCTAAGTTCACCTTTGCCAAGAACTTCCTCTATCTTGGTCGTGGATGGAACTACCCAGTAGCACTTGAGGGCGCTCTGAAACTGAAAGAAATCAGTTACATACATGCTGAGGGCTATCCAGCAGCAGAGATGAAGCATGGTCCTATAGCCCTGGTGGACGAGGAGATGCCAGTAGTGTTCATAGCTACTCACCATAAACTCTATCGCAAGATAATCTCTAACATGCAGGAGGTCATCTCCCGTCATGGAAAGATTATCGCTGTGGTGACTGAGGGCGATGAGGAAGTAAAGAATATGGTGGAAGAGGTGATAGAAGTGCCTCAGACCATAGCTTGTCTGGCTCCGCTGCTTAGTGTGATACCTCTGCAGCTGCTCTCTTACCATGTGGCTGTAGCTAAGGGACTGAATGTGGACCAGCCTCGTAACCTTGCTAAGTCTGTTACAGTAGAGTAAGACAGAGAGAAAACGAAATAACGACAGAAGAATTCATAAGAATGAGAAACGTAACTTTGTTACTACAAGACGGGACTAAATTTCATGGAAAGTCCTTTGGTTATGACAAACCCGTTGCAGGCGAAGTAGTCTTCAATACTGCTATGATGGGTTACCCAGAAAGCCTTACTGACCCTTCGTATGCTGGTCAGTTGATGGTACTTACATATCCGCTCGTTGGCAACTATGGTGTGCCTCCCTTCACTTTTGAGAAGAATGGCTTGCCTACCTTTATGGAGAGCGACAAGATATATGCCTCAGCAATAATCGTTGCTGACTACAGCACCAAATACAGCCACTGGAACGCTAAGGAAAGCCTTGCCGACTGGTTGAAAAGAGAACAGGTGCCAGGCATCACAGGCATTGACACCCGCGAACTGACCAAGGTTTTGCGAGAGCATGGTGTGATGATGGGCAAGATTCTCTTCGATGACGAACCAGACAATATTCCTGAGGCTAACTATGCAGGAGTAAATTTCGTGGATCAGGTGTCAGTCAAGGAAATTATCACTTATCAGCCAGCCGAGGGCAGTGTGCCAGCAGGCAAGAAAGCCAAGAAGGTGGTGCTTGTGGATTGTGGTGTGAAAGCCAACATCATCCGTTGCCTCATCAACAGAGGATGCGAAGTGGTTCGTGTGCCATGGAACTATGACTACACCGATATGGAGTTTGACGGTCTGTTCCTCGCTAATGGTCCTGGCGACCCAGACATGTGTGAGGATGCAGTAAAGATAATCCGCAAGCAGATGGAGAAGAGCGACAAACCTATATGTGGTATATGTATGGGTAACCAGTTGCTGTCTAAGGCTGCTGGTGCTAAGATTTACAAGCTGAAATACGGTCACCGTTCTCATAACCAGCCAGTTAGAATGGTAGGCACAGACAAGTGTTTCGTAACATCACAGAATCATGGTTATGCTGTTGATGCCTCAACACTGGGTGAGGATTGGGAAGAGCTGTTCGTGAATATGAATGACGGTTCTAACGAGGGAATAAGACACAAGACCAAACCTTGGTTCTCAAGTCAGTTCCACCCAGAGGCTTGCTCTGGTCCTGTAGATACAGAGTTTATGTTTGACAAGTTTGTTGAGAGCTTGTAATTAAAGAAAAAAAGAGAAATTGCTAAAGTCGTAACAATGAAAGACGAAAGTATAAAAAAGGTTCTGCTGCTGGGTTCTGGCGCATTAAAGATAGGCGAGGCTGGTGAGTTTGACTATTCAGGTTCACAAGCCCTGAAGGCATTGCGCGAAGAAGGCATAGAGACCGTGCTGATAAACCCAAACATCGCAACAGTACAAACATCAGAAGGAGTTGCTGACAAAGTTTACTTCCTGCCTGTACAGCCATATTTCGTAGAGCGAGTAATAAAGGAAGAGAAGCCAGACGGCATTCTGCTCGCCTTTGGTGGACAGACAGCCCTCAACTGTGGTGTGGAACTTTATCAGTCTGGTGTATTAGATAAATATAATGTACGCGTGTTAGGAACTCCTGTCCAGGCTATCATGGATACGGAGGACCGCGAGCTCTTCGTGGAGAAACTTGACGAGATAGGTGTCAAGACTATTAAGTCGCACGCTGTAGAGAATATAGCTGACGCCCGCAAGGCTGCTGCAGAACTGGGCTATCCAGTCATCATTCGTGCTGCTTACGCTCTTGGTGGACTGGGGTCTGGTTTCTGTGATAATGAAGAGGAACTTGACAAACTCGCCGAGAAAGCTTTCTCATTCTCTCCACAGGTGCTTGTCGAGAAATCACTCAAGGGTTGGAAAGAGATTGAGTATGAGGTGGTTCGCGACCGTTATGACAACTGTATAACGGTTTGTAACATGGAGAACTTCGACCCTCTGGGCATACACACTGGCGAGTCTATCGTCATAGCTCCTTCACAGACCCTCACCAACTCAGAGTACCACAAGCTTCGTGCTCTTGCTATCAAGATAATCCGTCACATCGGTATAGTGGGTGAGTGTAACGTGCAGTATGCCTTCGACCCACAGTCTGAGGACTATAGAGTTATCGAGGTGAATGCACGACTCAGCCGTTCTTCAGCCCTTGCATCAAAGGCAACAGGCTATCCTCTCGCCTTCGTAGCTGCAAAACTCGGTATGGGCTACGGATTGTTCGAACTGAAGAATTCTGTTACCAAGACTACATCAGCATTCTTCGAGCCAGCCCTTGACTATGTGGTATGTAAGATACCTCGTTGGGATTTGTCTAAGTTCCGCGGAGTAGATAGGGAACTGGGTTCTTCAATGAAGTCTGTTGGCGAGGTTATGGCAATAGGTCGTAATTTCGAGGAGGCAATACAGAAGGGTCTTCGTATGATTGGTCAGGGAATGCACGGCTTTGTGGAGAACAAGGTGTTGCAGATAGACGACATAGAAGGTGCCCTCAAGGCTCCTACAGACAAGCGAATCTTCGTCATAGCTAAGGCCCTGAAGCGTAAGATATTCAATGTGCAGCAGATTCACGAGATGACCAAGATAGACCTCTGGTTCCTTGAGAAGTTGCAGCATATCGTGGATATTGACGACGAACTCGACAGATGCACTTCTGTCAATGTGCTCGATAAGGAACTTCTGCGCACAGCCAAGGTATATGGCTTTACTGATTTCCAGATAGCCCGTGCAGTAGGACTACAGAAGGAACTTGGCAATATGCATAAGGCTATTCTTGCCATCCGTTCTCTGCGTAAGAGCTATGGTATTACTCCAGTTGTGAAGCAGATTGATACCCTTGCAGCAGAGTATCCTGCACAGACCAACTACCTGTATGTTACCTATGCAGGAATAAATCATGACATCAAGTATGAGAATGACAAAAAGTCTATCGTAGTACTTGGCTCAGGAGCTTATCGCATTGGTTCAAGTGTGGAGTTTGACTGGTGTGGTGTGCAGGCTCTTAACACCATCCGCAAACAGGGCTACCGCTCTGTCATGATAAACTATAATCCAGAGACTGTTTCTACGGATTATGATATGTGTGACCGTCTCTATTTTGACGAACTCACATTTGAGAGGGTGATGGACATTCTGGATTTGGAGATGCCTTATGGTGTAATCATTTCTACTGGTGGACAGATACCTAACAACCTCGCTATGCGTCTGGATGCAGAGAATGTGCCTATTCTTGGAACACCTGCTAAGGATATTGACAACTGTGAGGATCGTGCCCAGTTCTCGGCTATGCTTAACCGTATAGGTGTAGACCAGCCAGAGTGGGCTGCTCTGACCTCTATGGAAGATATGAATGCCTTCATAGATCGTGTGGGTTTCCCTGTATTGGTTCGTCCTTCATACGTTCTTTCTGGTGCTGCAATGAATGTCTGCTCTAACAGAGAAGAACTGGAGAAATTCCTTCAGTTGGCTGCCAATGTGAGTGCCGAGCACCCAGTGGTGGTGTCTAAGTTCATAGAGCACGCTAAGGAGATAGACTTCGACGGTGTGGCAAAGGATGGAGAGATTGTTGCCTATGCTATATCTGAACATGTGGAGTTTGCTGGAGTACACTCTGGTGATGCAACACTTCAGTTCCCTCCTCAGAAGCTTTATGTAGAAACCGTTCGCCGTATCAAACGAATAACAAAGCAGATAGCTAAGGAACTACATATATCAGGACCATTCAACTGCCAGTATATGGCTAAGGATAATGATATCCTGGTTATTGAGACTAACCTCAGAGCCTCACGTTCATTCCCATTTGTCAGCAAGGTGCTGAAACTGAACTTTATAGACCTTGCCACAAAGATAATGCTGAATGTGCCGTTCGAGAAGCCAGACAAGAACCTTTTCGACCTAGATTATGTAGGCATCAAGGCGAGTCAGTTCTCATTCAATCGTCTGCAGAAGGCCGACCCAGTGCTGGGTGTAGATATGGCTTCAACAGGTGAGGTGGGATGTATAGGTAATGACACCAGTTGCGCTATTCTGAAGGCAATGCTTTCAGTAGGACATCGCATTCCTGAGAAGAATATACTGCTCTCTACAGGTTCTACCAAACAGAAGGCTGAGATGCTGGATGCTGCAAAACAGCTCGTGGAACATGGCTATAATCTGTATGCTACTACTGGAACCTATAAGTTCCTTTGTGATAACGGTATTCCAAGCACACAGGTTTATTGGCCATCAGAAGAAGGAAAACCACAGGCTCTGGAGATGCTGCACAACAAGGAGATAGATATGGTGGTAAACATACCAAAAGACCTGACTGTTTCAGAACTTGATAACGGATATAAGATTCGTCGTGCAGCAATAGACCTGAATATTCCACTTATCACCAATAGCAGATTGGCAAGTGCATTCATAAATGCTTTCTGCACACAACCTCTGGATGAGATTGCCATAAAACCTTGGCAGGATTATAAATAAGTTTTCTTGATTGATAATTTGAAAATATAAGTTTTATTATGCAGAATATATTTAGAGGATTAGGTATTGCCTTAGTTACTCCATTCAATGAAGACGGAAGTATCGATTACGAATCTCTGGCTTCAGTCATAGAATATCAGTTGAGTAATGGTGCAGACTTTTTGTGTATCCTGGCTACAACAGGCGAGACCCCATGCTTATCTGAAGAGGAGCATTATAAGGTTAAGCAGTTCATTGTTAAGCAGGTAGCAGGAAGAGTGCCTCTGCTGATGGGCTGTGGTGGTAACAATACTGCTGCTGTGGTCAATATGTGTAAGACATACGACATGAGTGGTATTGACGGTCTGCTCTCTGTTTGTCCTTATTACAACAAACCTTCTCAGGAGGGATTGTACCAGCACTTTAAGGCTATTGCCAATGCTACGAAACTCCCTGTAGTATTATATAATGTACCTGGACGCACAGGTATTAACCTCAAACCTGAGACAACTTGTCGTCTTGCTAACGATTGCGACAATATTGTTGCAATCAAGGAGGCTTCTGGTTCTATAGAACAGGTGGATGAGATAATAAAGAACAAGCCTGCAGACTTTGAGGTGCTCTCAGGTGATGATGCTATTACTTTCCACATGATAGCTACAGGAGCAGTAGGTGTTATCTCAGTAATAGGTAATGCCCTGCCTAAGGAGTTCTCTCGTATGATTCGTCTGGAGTTTAATGGCGAGTTTGGTCATGCACAGAAGATACACCATAAGTTCACTGAACTCTACAGCCTTCTTTTCGTAGATGGTAACCCAGCTGGCGTAAAGGCACTGATGAGTGAGATGGGACTTCTGAAGAATGTTCTCCGTTTGCCTTTGGTACCAACCCGTCTCACAACAAAACAGAAGATTTCTGCTGTACTGAAAGAGTTAAAGTTGTAAAAGGCTAAAAGAACTGATGCTGTAAAAGGCAAAAAAGAACTGAAGTTATAGATTGATAAAAGGGCGACGATGGTAAATCTCGAACTTATGTCATTTATAGAGCGCAACATTCTTCCACGTTATGCATCTTTTGATGCTGCACATAACATGGAGCATGTGACCAATGTCATCAAGGCCTCTGTCTCTCTTGCTGAATCTCTTGGCGCAGATGAAGATATGGCTTATGTTATTGCAGCTTACCATGACTTGGGTTTGGAAGGACCTCGAGCCATCCATCATCTTACTTCAGGAAAAATTCTGAAGGCTGACAAGAGATTAGAGAAATGGTTCTCGTCTACGCAGATAAATATCATGAAAGAGGCTGTTGAGGACCATCGTGCAAGTTCTTCTCGTACCCCTCGAAGTATATATGGCAAGATTGTTGCTGAAGCAGATAAAGACCTGAAACCAGAGACCGTCTTCAAGCGTACTGTGCAATACGGACTGGAGCACTATCCCGAAATGTCACATGAAGAGCACTGGGAACGCTTTCGTGACCACATGGAGAAGAAATACTCCTATGTAGGCTATATACATCTGTGGATTCCTGGTTCGCCAAACGAACAGAACCTGAAAGAATTACGGCAGATAATCAATAATGAGATGGATTTGCGTAATACCTTTGAGAGAATATACGAAAAACTGACTTCAAAATAACGATTTATGTTAGTTGACATAAATATGCGTACAAACTCTTTGAGAGCATGGATACTGGCAGCACGTCCTAAGACCCTTTCTGGTGCAGCAGTACCTGTTATGCTGGGTTGTGCGTATGCTTATCATTTGTGTGGAACTGATACCTTTCTTGATGGAGGATGGATAGCAGCATTGCTCTGTTTCCTCTTTGCTTTCGTCATGCAGATAGATGCCAATTTCATCAATGACTACTATGATTGCGTAAAGAAACGTGATAACGAGGAACGCCTCGGACCACTGAGAGCATGCCAGCAGGGATGGGTTACACTGAAAGCTATGAAGATAGCCATCGCACTTACCACATTACTCGCTTGCATTATTGGTTTGCCTTTAGTGTTGTATGGAGGCTACGAATTGATTGCTGTTGGTGTAGCATGTATCGTTTTCTGCTTCCTCTATACTATTTGCTTTGCACAGTTGGGATTGGGCGATGTGTTGGTGTTGCTATTCTTTGGTATAATACCAACGGTTTGCACCACTTATGTTATAGTTTCCCATGACTATCAGCAATGGTCGTTGATGCCTTGGACTCTGGGCATTGCAACAGGAATGGTGATAGACTGTCTGCTGTTGGTAAACAACTACAGAGATATAGATAACGACAAGGCTACAGGAAAGAACACCTTAGTGGTGATGATAGGCAAGAAGCCTACTGAATATCTGTATATGATGCTGGTTCCTCTGGCTCTGGTGCTGATACTGATAGAGTTTGGCTTTTCTAATGCCAACATGATACTTTGTTTCATTGTGTATTTCTTCCACATTGGAACCTACGTAAAAATGAAGAGAATAGGAGAGGGTAGGGCACTCAATTCTGTTCTCGGAATGACAGCCAGAAATATACTGATTTATGGATTGGTGATAACTTTATTAGTGATTTTAGCATAAAAACGTCACTAAAATGGTAAAAATATGTACAAAAGTTAATTTTGCAAGGCATTATTTGTTTATATCGCAAAAAATTATTACCTTTGCTACGCAAAAGCAACTTGGGTTATTTTGAGAGTAGTCAGGATGCTTTACGATAAGGATATAAAAACATTAAACTTTAATTATAAAAAAAATGAAGAAGTACAATTTTAATGCAGGTCCATCAATTCTCCCACGCGAGGTTATTGAACAGACAGCTGCAGCATGTCTTGATTTTGACAATTCAGGATTATCACTTATGGAGATTAGCCACCGTGCAAAGAATTTCCAGCCAGTAGTTGATGAGGCAGAGGCTCTCATGAAGGAGCTCCTTGACATTCCAGAGGGATATAAGACAATATTCCTTGGTGGTGGTGCATCGCTGGAGTTCTGTATGGTTCCTTACAACTTCCTTGAGAAGAAGGCTGCATACCTCAACACTGGTGTTTGGGCTACAAAGGCTGAGAAAGAGGCTAAGCTGTTTGGTGAGGTAGTGGAGATTGCATCTTCTGCTGACAAGAACTTCACATATATTCCAAAGAACTATACAATTCCTACAGATGCAGACTATCTGCACATCACAACAAACAATACAATCTATGGAACAGAGATGCGTTATGACATCGACTCTCCAGTGCCACTGATTGCTGATATGTCTTCTGACTTCCTTTCTCGTCCTATCGACGTTAGCAAGTATGCTCTCATCTATGGTGGTGCACAGAAGAACCTCGCTATGGCAGGTGTAACCTTCGCTATCGTTAAGGAAGACGCTCTTGGTAAGGTTTCTCGTCAGATTCCTACTATGCTCGACTATCGCACACACGTTAAGAAAGGTTCTATGTTCAACACTCCTCCAGTAGTTCCTATCTACTCAGCTCTGATGAACCTCCGTTACATCAAGGCTCATGGTGGTGTTGTTGCTATGGATAAGCTCGCTAAGCAGCGTGCAGAGATTGTTTATGGTGAGATTGACCGCAACAAACTCTTCGTTGGTACAGCTGAGGAGGACAGCCGTTCACTCATGAACCTTACCTTCGTACTGAAGCCAGAGTATCAGGATCTTCAGGATGAGTTCCTCGCTTTCGCAACCTCTAAGGGTATGGTTGGTGTCAAGGGTCATCGTGACGTAGGTGGTTTCCGTGCTTCTTGCTACAATGCTATGTCTATCGAAGGCTGTGAGGCTCTCGTAGCTTGCATGAAGGAGTTTGAGGCTAAGCACTAATCAGTTCATAATTCATAGTTCATAGTTCATAATTAAGAATTAGGAAAAAAATGGCAAAAGTATTAATTGCAACAGAAAAACCATTTGCAGCTCCTGCTGTAGCTGGTATAAAGGAAATCATTGAGAAGGCAGGTTTTGAGCTCGCTCTTCTTGAGAAATATACAGAGAAGTCACAGCTTCTTGCTGCTGTAGCTGACGTTGACGCTATCATTATCCGTTCAGACAAGATTGATGCAGAGGTAATGGATGCAGCTAAGAATCTTAAGATTGTTGTACGTGCAGGTGCTGGTTACGACAATGTTGACCTTGAGGCTGCTACTGCACGTAACATCGTGGTAATGAACACTCCAGGTCAGAATGCTAACGCAGTTGCTGAACTCGTTCTCGGACTTCTTGTCTATACTGTTCGTAACTTCTACAATGGTAAGGCAGGTAGCGAGTTGATGGGTAAGACACTTGGCATTCTCGCCTTTGGTAATGTTGGTCGCAACGTTGCTCGTATAGCAAAGGGCTTCGGCATGAATGTCATCGCTTACGATGCTTTCTGCCCAGCTGAGGTTATCGAGAAGTCTGGCGTTAAGGCTGTTGCTTCTCAGGCAGAGCTCTTCAAGCAGGCTGATATCGTTTCTCTCCACATCCCTGCAACAGCAGAGACAAAGCAGTCTATCAACTACGACCTCTGCAACACCATGAAGAAGAAGGCAATACTTATCAATACAGCTCGTAAAGAGGTTATAGATGAGGCTGGTCTCCTGAAACTCATGGCAGAGCGTGAGGATTTGAAGTACATCACCGACATCAAACCTGATGCAGATGCAGACTTCGCTAAGTTCGAGGGTCGTTACTTCTCTACACCTAAGAAGATGGGTGCACAGACAGCTGAGGCTAACACCAACGCAGGTCTTGCAGCAGCAAATCAGATTGTTGATTTCATCAAGAACGGTGTGACAAAGTTCCAGGTAAACAAGTAAGAACATTTTATAGTGAAATCCCTGTGGTACTCGTACCATGGGGATTTTTTGTCTTTTATATCAGACATCTAATCTTCAATTTATTAATCTTCAATCTAAACAACATGGCAATAGTAAAACCATTCAAGGGCATCCGTCCTCCAAAGCAGTTTGTAGAAGAAGTGGAGTCTCGTCCTTACGACGTACTCGATTCTGAAGAAGCACGTGCAGAAGCAGGTGATAATGAGAAGTCTCTCTATCACATCATCAAGCCAGAGATAAACTTTGCTCCTGGTACATCAGAGTATGACCCAAAGGTGTATGAGGAAGCTGCTCGTCAGTTCCAGAAGTTCCAGGATAAGGGTTGGCTCGTTCAGGACCAGAAAGAGCAGTATTATATCTATGCCCAGACATCGTGTCTGCCAGCTAACGGTGGCAAGGAGAAGACCCAGTATGGTCTTGTGGTATGCGCTTACTCAGGCGACTACGAGAAGGGTATCATCAAGAAGCATGAGCTCACTCGTCGTGATAAGGAGGAAGACCGCATGAAGCATGTTCGTGTAAATAACGCAAACATCGAACCTGTGTTCTTCGCATATCCAGACAACGCAGTACTTGACAAACTCATCATGAAATATGCTGCTACAGAGCCAGAATATGATTTCGTTGCTCCTATTGATGGTTTCCGTCATCAGTTGTGGATAGTATCCGACGATGCAGACATACAGACCATCACGGCTGAGTTTGCTAAGATGCCTGCTCTCTATATTGCTGATGGTCACCATCGTTCTGCAGCTGCTGCTCTCGTAGGTACAGAGCGAGCAAAGAACAATCCTAACCATCGTGGTGATGAGGAGTACAACTACTTCATGGCTGTATGCTTCCAGGCAAGCCAGCTCACCATTCTCGACTACAACCGTGTGGTTAAGGACCTCAACGGCAACACCTCAGAGGAGTTCCTTGCCAAACTCGCCAAGAATTTCGTAGTAGAGAAGAAGGGCAAGGAGGAGTATCGTCCTCAGCATGCTCATCAGTTCTCTCTCTATCTCGATGGTGAATGGTACAGCCTCGATGCAAAGCCAGGCACCTATGACGATAATGACCCTATCGGCGTTCTTGACGTTGATATCTCTTCACGTCTGATACTTCAGGACATACTCGAGATAGGCGACCTGCGTTCTTCACAGCGCATCGACTTCGTAGGTGGTCTGCGTGGTCTTGGCGAACTCAAGCGCAGGGTCGATTCAGGTGAAATGCGTATGGCATTGGCACTCTATCCTGTCACCATGAAACAGATAATGGATATAGCTGATTCTGGCAATATCATGCCACCAAAGGCAACATGGTTTGAGCCAAAACTGCGCTCAGGTCTTGTAATCCATAAGCTTGACTAATAGCGCAATACACCAGACAAGCGCAATATTAACCTATGGCGCAACATAACGAACTTGGTAAATGGGGCGAATGTAAGGCTGCTGAGTACCTCAGGGAAAAAGGGCTTTACATTCGCCATATTGATTGGCATGATAAGCATCGTGACCTTGATATAGTAGCGATAGATGCAGATATGACAACCTTGTATGTCATAGAGGTTAAGACGAGAAGTTCTGAAACATGGGGTGAGCCAGATGAAGCCATAGATCTTGAAAAGAAAAACAATATTATCAAAGCCACAACAAAATACGTTTCATTATATCGTTTGAGCCATCTTCAAGTTCGCTATGATACCATTTCTGTGATAGGAACTCCGGAAACGTCTTGTAAGATTATATATAAGGAAAATGTGTTTGATGTGGTAGATTCCTATCTTTATTATGATCAGAGGCGTAAAGGGGCAGGGTATCGTCGCAAACCAGGAAAGTGGTAAGTACAAGGTACAAAGGACTCCGAGCTCCGCTCGCCTGAGCACCTATGGAGCGCAAGACAAGGTGTAAAGTATAGGTTATGCGTTTATGCAAAACGTGTAGCCTATAATTATTATTATGAAAACATATAAAACTTTTTATGTTAATTATTGCTTTTGTTTCGTTTATTCTTTTTAAAATATTTTGAGGCATTATTATAAATAGGTAATTTTGCAGGCATGAAAAGGTCAACGATCTGGATAATAGCAATAGTAATGGGACTCTCATTCGTGGGTTTGCTGGCTTTGCAGATTTCTTACATTGAGGAAATGGCAAAGATGAAACGCGAGCAGTTTGAGGAGTCTGTCAGGCGCTCGCTTAATCAAGTGGCGCATAACATGGAGTTGAATGAGACTTTGCGTTATCTGGAGAATGATGTTCAGAGCACAGAACGCAAGGCAGCAGTAAATGATTCTGTTGTTGTAACCAATGCATTGGGTAATGGTGAGGTACAGAGTTCTCACCAGTATTCTGTTGTTGGCGACGATGGTACCATTTATTCATCATTCCAGTTGCAGACTCTCACTATGAGTCCTCGCAAGGTGCAGGGTGGACTGATGGTGAAGCGTGACCGTAATGCCATCTCTGATGCCCAGAAATCCATGCAGGAGATTATACGCAACAGGTACATATATCAGAAAGGTTTGCTTGACGAGGTGGTGTACAGCATTCTTTATACAGCCAGCGACAAGCCTCTGAAGGAGAGAATCAACTTCCGTCAGATGGATCAGGACATAAGAGCAGAGCTGTTACATAACGGTATAGATATATCATATCATTTCATCGTTACCACCAATGACGGAAACGAGATATACCGTTGTCCTGACTATTCTGATGAGGGCAAGGAATACAGTTTCTCTCAGGTATTGTTTAGAAACGACCCTCAGTCTAAGACTGGTGTGGTGACTGTACATTTCCCAGATATCAACTCCTACATATTCTCCAGCATCAGGTTCATGATACCAGCCTTGGTGTTCACGGGCATTCTTCTTATCACGTTTATCTTCACCATAGTGATAATATTCCGTCAGAAGAAGTTCTCTGAGATGCGCAATGACTTCATCAACAATATGACCCATGAATTGAAGACACCTATAGCCAGCATTTCTCTTGCAGCGCAGATGCTCAATGATAGGAGTGTCAACAAGTCTGAGTCGATGATCAATCACCTTGGTGGCATAATCAATGATGAGAGCAAGCGACTGAGGTTCCTCGTTGAGAAGGTGTTGCAGATGTCTATGTTTGACAAGAAGAAGAGCATCTTCAAGATGAAGGAAGCCGACCTCAACGAGATGGTTGATACTATAGCCAATTCATTCTCCCTGAGAGTGGAGCATACTGGTGGTAAGATATATACCCAGGTGGAGGCAGTTGACTCTACCGTTTATGTTGAGGAGACCCATTTCAGCAATCTCATATTCAACCTGATGGATAATGCTGTCAAGTATCGTAAGCCTGACGAGCCCATCAACATTTACCTCAGGACATGGAACGAAGCGGGCAAAGTCTATCTGTCAATCCGTGATACTGGTATAGGCATCAAGAAAGAGAATGTGAAGAAAATCTTTGAGCAGTTCTATCGTGTGCATACAGGCAACCGCCACGATGTGAAAGGCTTTGGTCTGGGTTTGGCTTATGTAAAGAAGGTAATCGACATTCATAAAGGCACCATTGCTGTTAACTCAGAGTTTGGCAAGGGTACTACATTTACTATAGGAATGGACTATATAGACCGCGATGTAGAAGATACTACAAACGGTAAACCTACAATAGAGGAAAGATAAATAAATTCAGTAATAACCACAAAAAAAGAAAAGAGTATGGAAGAAAATTTGAAGATTCTTCTTTGTGAAGACGATGAGAACTTAGGTATGTTGCTTCGTGAGTATCTCCAGGCAAAGGGTTATGACACCGATTTGTATCCTGATGGCGAGGCTGGTTATCGTGCTTATCTGAAAAATCCTTATGACATCTGCGTGCTCGACGTTATGATGCCTAAGAAGGATGGTTTCCAGCTTGCCACTGAAATCAGGCAGGCTAATGGTGAGGTGCCTATCATCTTCCTCACTGCACGCCAGATGAAGGAAGATATCCTTGAGGGTTTCAAGATTGGTGCTGACGATTATATCACCAAGCCATTCTCCATGGAGGAGCTCGTATTCCGTATCGAGGCTATCCTGCGTCGCGTACGTGGTAAGAAGACTAAGGAGTCAACACAGTATCAGATTGGCAAGTTCCTCTTCGACACCCAGAAGCAGCTCCTGTCTATTGGCGACAAGCAGACCAAGCTGACTACCAAGGAGAATGAACTGCTTTCACTGCTCTGCTCTCACTCTAACGAGATTCTGCAGCGTGACTTCGCCCTGAAGACCATCTGGATTGACGACAACTACTTCAATGCCCGTTCTATGGATGTGTATATCACAAAGTTGCGTAAGCACCTGCGTGAAGACCCTAACATCGAGATTATAAACATTCACGGCAAGGGGTATAAGCTCATCGTACCAGAAAACAATAACGAAGAGGCGTAAAGGCATGTTACAGGTGATGATTTTTGCCGCAGGCAAGGGCACAAGATTGAAGCCATTGACTGATGTTATACCCAAGGCGTTAGTACCAGTCGGTGATATTCCCCTCATTCAGAGGGTATATCGTAAGGCTGTGGATGCTGGTGCCGACAGGGTAGTGGTAAACGTTCATCACCATGCCCAGCAGCTGAAGAACTATTGTCATCTGCTTGCGTCCACATACGGCGTAAAGATAGAAATCAGCGACGAGTCAGACTGTTTGCTCGAAACAGGTGGTGGTATAAAGAAAGCACGCAAGTGGTTCAGTGAGCCAGTACTCATACATAACTGTGACATACTGAGCAATACCGACCTCAAGGCTTTCTATGAGCATGGAAAGAATGCCGATGCCACATTACTTGTGTCTGACAGGCAGACAAGCCGATACCTGATGTTCGACGACTCTATGAGGCTGAAAGGTTGGATAAATGTCAATACAGGTGAGATTAAGTCGCCATACCCAGAGGTGATCAGCAGTGGTGGTGCAGGACTGAAGCGATATGCTTTCTCAGGCATCCATGTAGTCAATACCACACTGTTCCCCCTGATGGACTCTTGGGATGATGCTTTTCCTATCATGGATTTCTATCTCAAGCACTGTGCCGAGTGTGACATTCGCGGCTATCTGCAGCCAGACCTCAAGATACTTGATGTGGGCAAACTCGACACTCTCGAGCAGGCAGGAGAATTTTTGAACAGTTTACAGTTCACAGTTCATAGTTCATAGTTCATAGTTTGGAGTATTTACTCCCACTTAAAACGAATACTTATGCAAAAGATTATAATATTAGATTTTGGCTCGCAGACCACTCAGCTCATAGGCCGTCGTGTCAGAGAACTGAACACCTTCTGCGAAATCATGCCCTACAATAAGTTTCCGCAGAATGACCCTGACGTCATTGGTGTCATCCTGAGCGGTTCACCTTATTCCGTATATGAGGAGAGGGCATTTAAGTTTGACTTCTCACAGATTAGGGGCAAATATCCTATTCTGGGCATTTGCTACGGTGCTCAGCTCATGGCTTACACCTTTGGCGGTAATGTGGAGCCAGAGGGCACTCGTGAGTATGGTCGTGCCAACCTTGAGTTTATGGAGAAAGATAATCCTATACTCAAGAATTTCGCTGAGAACTCTCAGGTGTGGATGTCACATGGCGATACTATAACCAAGTTGCCAGAGGGCTTCCGCGCTATAGCATCTACCTCCACCGTTAAGTATGCTGCCTATGCTGCCAATGACGAGAAGATTTGGGGTGTGCAGTATCATCCTGAGGTGTTCCATTCTGTTGACGGCACCCTGTTGCTGAAGAACTTTGTCGTTGACATCTGTGGCAGTAAGCAAGACTGGTCGCCAAACAGCTTCGTGGAGCAGACCGTAAAGGAGATTCGTGAGCAGGTAGGCAATGATAAGGTTATCCTTGGCTTGTCTGGCGGTGTTGACTCAAGTGTAGCAGCAGTGTTGCTCAACAAGGCTATTGGCGAGAACCTTACCTGTATCTTCGTCAACAACGGTCTGTTGCGCAAGAACGAGTTCACTGACGTGTTGCGTGACTATGAGTGCCTCGGCTTGAACGTGAGAGGTGTTGATGCTTCGCAGAAGTTCTACTCAGAGCTCGCTGGCGTTTCAGAGCCAGAGAAGAAGCGTAAGATTATAGGCGCAGGCTTCATCGATGTCTTCGAGGCAGAGGCTAAGAAGATAGAGGGTGCCAAGTGGCTTGCTCAGGGAACCATCTATCCTGATCGTATCGAGTCGCTCAACATCACGGGCAAGGTTATCAAGAGCCATCATAACGTGGGCGGACTGCCTGAGAAGATGGGCTTGAAGCTCTGCGAACCTTTGAAGTGGCTGTTCAAGGATGAGGTGCGCCGAGTAGGTCGTTCTATGGGCATGCCTGAACATCTTATTACCCGTCATCCGTTCCCTGGACCAGGACTGGCAGTGCGCATCCTTGGCGACATAACCCCAGAGAAAGTACGAGTGTTGCAGGATGCCGACGATATCTTTATCAACGGACTGCGCAACTATAAGACCAAACTCTCTGGCGAGGAGGCTCGCAAAGTCCTTGCAGCAGGTGTACCAGCCAACATGCAGAATGGCGAGATAGAGGTGAGCCTCTACGACCAGATATGGCAGGCAGGTGCAATCTTGCTCTCCGACGTGAAGTCTGTAGGCGTGATGGGCGATGAGCGCACCTACGAGAATCCTGTCGCTCTGAGAGCCGTAACATCCTCAGACGCTATGACAGCCGACTGGGCACAGTTGCCATACGATTTCCTTGCCGATGTGTCAAACCGCATAATCCGCGAGGTAAAGGGCATCAACCGCGTATGCTATGACGTCTCTTCAAAGCCACCAGCAACAATAGAGTGGGAGTAGGGCTTTGCTCCTCACTTCAACGATACAGGCCAGTTCAGCAACCCCCAGCTGAGCTGGCCTTTTCGTTTTGTTGCGTAGCGTTTTATACTCTTGCGAGTCATCTTGTCGTTTTATGAAAGCATGTCAAAAATCGAAAGGTTCAAGTCGCTCTTCGCACTGGTTTTCGTTTTCGTAGCGAAGCGTTTCGTTTTCGTGTCATTCCTCCGAATGACAATGCAAAGGTACTACTTTAACTTAATATGGGCAAGTTTTAGGTAGTTTTTAACACTTTAGTCTCTTTCCTACACAGAGGCATTACTTTTAGGGTGTAAAAGCATTACTTCTACCGCTAAAAGCATTACATTTAGCGCTAAAAGCATAGCTTTTATCTTTGCCCCGTTTTCCTCTCCGTTTTGTATGGTTACGTACCATGTAACCCACTGAACTATAGTCCGTTGCAAGAAAAATCACTTTTCCTCTCAGAAAAGCCATTTTTGCACATTTTTGCCCTTTTGTGCATAGTAGTTTTTAACAAATCAGGAAAAGACACCTTGCAGTTTTGTCAACTTTGTCAACTTTGTCAACTTCTTATTTTTAGATGCTTGAGATTTTGATGTTGATAGTCCTGTGTAAGGAAGAGGGGGAACTATATAAAAATTATATATATATATAATTTTTATATTAAAGGGGTAATAGATATTATATATATAATACGTGCGTGAGCGCGAGGCAAGGTTGACAAAGTTGACAAAGTTGACAAAAATAATATTTTATTTTGTGTGTCTTTTCCTGATTTTGGTTGACAGTTTTTTGTTATTTTACTGGGTTGGTTGACATTAGTTTTACTGATCGGGTTGTCACTTTACTGAGACGGTTGACACAATTCCTGATTTGGTTTACTTTGTTTACCAAAGTTACCTTTTGATGTAGCCGATGTTGTTTTTTGTTGTCATAGTTGTCGTTTATCTTTAACCCTTAACCCTTAACCTTTATCCGTGTCCATCTGATTTATCCGTGGTCTTTTCATTAAAGCACCGTCGCGAAACGCGACACCCCTTGCAAGGGAGTAACGAAACGTGACACCCCTAAAAAAACTTTGTTTTTTCTTTGTTATTCCAAGGATTTTTTGTACCTTTGTAGTGTTAAACTGAAACCTGAAAAAATAAGGAGTAACAGAGGGCATTACGATGAATACAGAGAAGCAAATGGCTAAGGCAGCTGGCGATTTTGCCAAGAGATGGCAGGGCAGAGGATATGAGAAGGGTGACTCGCAGGTGTTTTGGACAGAGTTGCTTACAGAGGTGTATGGCATAGAGAATCCCAGCACTTTCATTCGCTATGAAGAACAGGTTAAGGTTGATAACACAAACTTCATTGACGGGCACATCCCTTCAACTAAGGTGCTGATAGAGCAGAAGTCCCTGGGCAAGGACTTGCGCAAAGGCATAGTGCAGAGTGATGGTTCGGTGCTCAACCCCTTTCAGCAGGCTAAGCGCTATGCAGCCGAATTGCCTTACTCGGAGCGTCCGCGTTGGATAGTGACCTGTAATTTCGCTGAGTTCCTTGTGTATGATATGGAGCAGCCTAACGGCGAGCCAGAAGAGATACTGCTTGAAAATCTTGGCAAGGAATACTATCGTCTTAAGTTCCTTGTTGATGTGAAGAGCGAACATCTTAGCAAGGAGATGCAGGTTTCGATGCAGGCAGGCGAGATAGTTGCAAGGATATATGATGCTTTGCTGAAACAGTATGATGATGACAGCCCAGAGGCTCAGCGTTGGTTGAATATCCTCTGTGTCAGGATAGTGTTCTGCCTATATGCTGAGGATGCAGGAGTCTTTGCCCATGACCAGTTCCATGATTTCCTGATAACCTATGAGGCAAAGGATTTGCGCAGGGCTTTGCGTGACCTGTTCGAAGTTCTGAACACTCCGCAGGAGAAGCGAAGCAAGTATCTGCAAGCAGATTTGCAGGCATTCCCTTACACGAATGGAGGTTTGTTTGAAGAGGAAATAGAGATACCACAATTTACAGAAGAACTGAAGGAAACCTTGTTGAGAAACGCAAGTCTTGACTTCGACTGGAGCGAAATATCTCCAACCATCTTTGGAGCAGTGTTCGAGAGCACCCTCAACCCCGAGACTCGCAGAAGCGGTGGTATGCACTACACCTCAATAGAGAATATACACAAGGTGATAGACCCCCTGTTCTTGAATGATTTGCGCAGAGAACTGGACGAGATACTTGAGGAAAAGGTTGAAAAGCAACGCATCAAGAAACTCGATGCTTACCAAGACCACCTTGCCTCTCTCACCTTCCTTGACCCAGCCTGTGGCTCAGGCAATTTCCTTACGGAAACATATCTTTCACTTCGCCGTCTGGAGAATGAAGCCATCCGCGAGCGCTATCACGGACAGACAATGATGGGTGCCTTTGTTAATCCTATCAAGGTCAGCATACAGCAGTTCTATGGCATAGAGATAAACGACTTCGCAGTAACTGTTGCCACCACAGCCCTCTGGATAAGTGAGGCACAGATGTTAGCAGAAACAGAGAAAATCATCAAGCAAGATATTGACTTTCTGCCTCTGAAGGCATATCACAACATTCGTGAGGGTAATGCCCTGAGGATGGATTGGGATATAATGGAAATGCCAACAGGCATTCCTACGATACATGCTAAGAATGTTCACCTGATTATAGAGCCAGAACCAGCTATGGCAAGTGAGCCTATAGCAGAATACAACGATGTCAATATCGTAACTCATAGCTTTGATGGTAAGAGAGTACCAGACGTTGAGCGCTATCAAGTTCAGTATGACTACATCATGGGTAACCCTCCGTTTGTGGGCTATTCTCTACAGAGTAAAGAACAAAAGGAAGATATTCTGAGAATCTTTGTTGACTACAAGGGTAAGCCATATAAAGCAGCAGGAAAGATTGACTACGTAGCAGGTTGGTATTACAAAGCGGCTCAATTAGTACATAATACCAAAACTCGTGCTGCTCTTGTATCAACAAATAGCATCACGCAAGGCGAACAGGTTGCAGCTATTTGGAAGCCATTAAAAGAACTGTTTGATATTCATATAGATTTTGCTTATCGCACATTCCGTTGGGATAGTGAAGCTACCCTAAAAGCACATGTTCATTGTGTAATTATTGGCTTTAGCAATGTAAACGTGCCAAAAGTAATTTACGATAATGACAAGCAAAAGTCAGCCACCAATATCAATGCTTATCTGACCGATGCACCAGATGTGTATGTTGAGAGTAGAAGTAATCCGATATGCTATGTTCCTCAGATGGTATATGGAAACAAACCTGTTGATGGTGGTTTCTTATTCTTAACAAAAGAGGAACGTGATGACATTCTAAAAAAAGAACCACAAATAGAGAAATATATTAAACGTGTTTATGGTTCAGTTGAGTATATTAACAATAAAGAAAGATATTGCCTATGGCTTGTTAATGCTTCGCCTACTGATTTACGAAGTTCCAATTTTATACGTAGTCGTATAGAAAAAGTTAGACAATTTAGACTTAACAGCCCTAAAAAAGCGACACAAGAATCAGCCACATTCTCAAATGTATTTCAAGAGGTAAGACAGCCTAACGTTGATTATATTATAGTGCCTCGTGTTTCTTCAGAAAACAGACGCTATATACCGATGGGTTTTATGCCTTCAGAGATTATAGTAAATGATTCTGTACAAATTATCCCAGATGCCACTCTCTATCACTTTGGCATACTTGAAAGTAATGTTCACATGGCATGGATGAGGGCTGTTTGTGGTAGATTGGAAATGCGCTATCGTTATAGTAAGGATGTGGTTTACAACAACTTCCCTTGGCCTAATCCAACGGAAGAACAAGAGGCAAAGATAGAGCAGACAGCTCAGGCTATACTCGATGCAAGGGCTCAGTACTCAGACAGCAGTCTTGCCGACCTGTATGATGAACTGACTATGCCAGCAGAGCTTCGCAAGGCTCATCAAGACAACGACCGTGCTGTGATGCAAGCCTATGGCTTCGATGTCAAGACTATGACTGAAAGCCAATGTGTAGCAGAGTTGTTTAAGATGTACCAAGGACTGGCAAAATAAACCTACTACAACCTGACTCCGCGAAATGCAGACTCATGAATGAACCTGAAGGAACGAAAAGTTCTTATAACGTAAGTTCAATTAAGAAATGCAACTTTTGGATATAATAACAAGGAACTGAAAAGAAAAAATCTTTTTTTCAGGAGAAAGAGGGAAAATCCCTCTCTC
>Ga0247608_10000469_pt1 | contig 65168 bp, 46 predicted proteins | sample 176DNAGHGlowgp2_FD_193490 | JGI IMG/M metagenome (GOLD analysis project Ga0247608, IMG submission 193490) | Sheep rumen microbial communities from Palmerston North, Manawatu-Wanganui, New Zealand - 1766 DNA GHGlow gp2 | ecosystem: Host-associated > Mammals > Digestive system > Stomach > Rumen ... | reverse complement strand
TGGACCCATCGTTCGGAACCCCTGCGTTCCGTTACAGCATAGACGGAGGCGAGTGGACGGAGAACACACATTTGACAGGACTGAAGTACACAGCCCACACGATATTGGTGGAGGATGCTAACGGATGTTCGCTGTTGGATACGTTTGTCGTCAAAGATCCAGCGTTGGAATTCCCGAACTGGTTCTCTCCAAACGCAGACGGCGAGTTTGAGAACTGGACAGTGCCTGGAATCCAGGAGACATATCCTGAGGCAGAGTTCACAATCTACGACCGATGGGGAAAGAAACTTGTAGAGTTCAAGGGATCAGATGACGGTTGGGACGGCTCATATAACGGAGTGGCGATGCCGTCAACAGACTACTGGTACGAGTGTGTCGTTCGAGAGATCGACAAGGTCTACACCGGACACTTCACATTGATCAGAAGATAATCAAACGGATTATATGATAACAAAAAAGGTTGCGAGCAATCGCAACCTTTTTTGTTTATGAATACAACGTCGTTTTTCATGAGATTTTGAATGATGCTTTTTTGTTAATTAACGTCAATTCTATGAAATAGAAGAATATTATAGTAGGATAAAAATGCTAGTTGGAGTGTCGTAATTGAGGATTCTAAAGGACCCATGTTTGATTGATATTGGTCTTTCCCCCTCTGCTAAAGTGCGAGCCGAAGGCGAATACAGAGAATTTAATAAAAACCACAGAGACACAGAGTTCACAGAGAAAGACTACGCCTTTTTATGGAAAAAAACTGAGAATTCAATCAGAAAGTGGAAAATGCCTTTTTTATGATTGTTCGTTATTGCAAATTTGCAGATTACAATTCGAACTCACGTTAATAAAAAAAGCTCGAATGTTATACATTCGGGCTTTATTGTTAGAATTGTTGATCTCAAAGTCTATTGGTGAGATGTAAGTTAGTAAATCCTATTCATTACGCCGTCGTCATAGATTACCATATCATTTATCTTGAAAACACGGTTGCCAGTGGTTATGAATGAATCTTGAACATTTGTAGGTTCTCCATAAATATTGTCAGTTTGGATGTCTAGTATCCATTTGACTTCGTTCTTGTCTCCTATCTTATATGTCTCTTTCTTTACCTTTAGCGAATTGGGATTCGGCAGATAGTTTTTGTAGAAACGCATGTATGCTTCTCTTCCTTGGCTGACTCTTTTGTCATCGCATGATGTGAATGCTGCTAATGTGCAGATCGTAAAAAGCAAGAATTTAACTTTATTCATATATTTCATGTTTTGTCGTTTTAATGCAAAGTTACAAAAAAAACGATATATCTTACGTTTGTCAATTAATTCAAACTTTTGTTCAAAATTATGTATAATTTTTTTGTCCTTCCTCTTCTTAAATTTATTATATTTGCACTACATTTCAGAGAAGGAAATATTAATAAACAATAAAATATAAAGTTATGGCTTTTTTAACTAACGAGAAACTTGTTATCGTAGGTGCTGGTGGTGCTATCGGCTCTAACATGGTTCAGTCTGTACTTATGCTTGGCTTGACTCCAAACATTTGTCTATACGATATTTTCGAGCCTGGTGTTCATGGTGTTGCAGATGAGATGGCTCACTGCGCATTCCCAGGTGCAAACATTTCTTGGACTACTGACGCTGCTAAGGCATTCACTGGTGCTAAGTACATCATCTCTTCTGGTGGAGCTCCACGTAAGGAGGGTATGACTCGTGAGGATTTGTTGAAGGGTAACTGCCAGATCGCTGCTGAGTTTGGTGACAATATCAAGAAGTATTGCCCAGATGTAAAGCATGTTGTTGTTATCTTCAACCCAGCTGACGTTACAGCTCTAACAGCTCTTATCCACTCAGGTTTGAAACCAAATCAGTTGACTTCTCTTGCTGCTCTTGACTCTACTCGTCTTCAGCAGCAGATCGCAATGCAGTGTGGTGTTCAGCAGGATCAGGTTACTGATTGCTACACTTATGGTGGTCACGGTGAGCAGATGGCAGTGTTTGCTTCAAAGGCAAAGGTTGCTGGCAAGCCACTTTCTGAATACAATATCCCAGCTGATCGTTGGGCAGAGATTAAGCAGGCTACTATCCAGGGTGGTTCTGCAATTATCAAACTTCGTGGACGTTCTTCATTCCAGAGCCCAGCTTACCAGGCTGTTAAGATGATCGAAGGTGCTATGGGTGGTGCTGAGTTCACTTGGCCTGCAGGTTGCTATGTAAACTGCGACAAGTGTGGTTTCAAGAATGTAATGATGGCTATGCCTTCAAAGATCGACAAGAATGGTGTTAGCTTCACAGCTCCTACTGGAACAGCTGAGGAGATGGCTGATCTTGCTAAGTCTTACGAGCACCTACAGAAGATGCGCGATGAGCTTGTAACTCTTGGTATCATCCCACCAGTATCAGAGTGGAAGACAATGAATCCAAATCTATAATCTACTAGGTTAGGATTTGTTCCATAACATAGGCGGGTTCCTATTGGGAATCCGCTTTTTCTTTATCCATAAATTAAATTTGAATTTCAATTTTGTAGTATGAGAATCCTATTTGTTTTATTTTCTATCTTTCTTTCACAATCTTTGCCCTCGCAGGTTTTAGACCTTTATCCGACTGAAGTGAATAAACTATCATTTCCTGAGGAAATTAAAAAATTATATGAAGAGCGTTATGTGCTTTACAAGAAACAGGATAATAAACAGGTACTAACGGAATTGGAACGTAAACGTCTTGACGATCTAATCAACAATGAAAAACTGATGGAGCAAAAAATGAGTTGGTGGGATGTCTCTGGTATGGGATGCAGTTGGTATTGCTGTGGAAATATTGACACTGTTATTGCGTCAAGTAATCTAAAGAAAAATGGTAAGATCACATATATAGGAGCTAATGCTGGTGATGATAATTATGAGACAGCTTGGGTCGAGGGTGTTGATGGTTATGGAATAGGTGAGAATGTGACGTTTTATATAAATAGTGGACAAGTTGATGAAATCATTGTTGCTAATGGTTATGTGAAGACACCTAAAGCATACAAAGAGAATTCGAGAGTCAAGACCCTCAAACTATATTACAATGACAAACATATAGCAAATTTACATCTGAAGGATGAACTTTCGGACCAACATTTCAAGTTGTGGAAGGTATTCGGTTCACATGCGTACTACAACGATGAGGGACACTGGATTGGTTATGATGGAAAGCTCGTGCCACAGTGGTCGTTCAAGTTTGAAATTGTAGATGTATATGAAGGGACGAAGTATGACGACACTGTAATAAGTGAGATATATTTTAGTGGACCATGCCACTAGAGAATCTGTTGTTTAGGAAATAAGGATTGATTGGCGACGGCATTTTTGTGAATTTTTGTATCTTTGTGACGCTTTTTTATTGTTTTGAAAATTATGAAGCGATTAATTTGTTATTTGTTATCGACGTTGTCATTAGCGTTAGTATTTTCATTTTTTACGGTTGTTAGAATTGACTCAATGGATTTTACCTCTTGGTCGTATTTGATTTTTTCAAGTGTGTCGCATGCGTCAATGATAATGTTGATTCCATTTATATTGAGTTTTGTTCCAAATGTATTTTGTAAAAAGGATAGTAATGTTCCTTTTTGGACTATGATAGTGTTGACTGCGATTTTGTTTGTTGTCGTTTTCACGGATGCTAATGTTTACGACCTTTATCGTTTTCATATAAATGGTATTGTCTTATCAATGATGTTTGGCGCAGGTGCTGAAGATATCTTCACGTTTGAAGGCCCAATGGTATTGACTGTTGTACTCAAAATTTCAGCTATCATTACTTATTTTGTCGTAATGGGATTGTATATCCTAAAGTTTGAGTCTAAAATAAATATTAAGATTCCCCCTGTTGTGCTTACGTTACTGGGAATCACAGTCGTCGCACAGGGATTAAATGTATATGCTCAGGCTGTTCGTCATAGTCTTTGTATAGAGTGTTGTGAAAGTCTTCCACACTACTATCCGTTGACGGCTAATACAAAATTGGCAAAAATGGGATTGATAGATTCTTCTAAGCGTCCGCAGATGAATCTGTCTTCAGGCAAAATCAAATATCCTTTAGTCGACGCGAATTTTGTTGAGCCAGATACTCTTATGAATTTTGTGTGGCTGATGATAGATTCTTGGAATGTACGTAGTTTTGACAGTATTACGTCTCCAAATATATACCGGTTCTCGAAACGTTGTGATATCTACGAAAAACATAAAAGTTGTTCTAATGGAACAATTAGTTCCGTCTTTGGACTATACACTGGAATCAGTGACTATTTTCGCGCAGATTTTGAATTGTCGGATTGTTCTCCATTGTTAATAGAACGTCTACAGAAATTAAATTATGATATTCAGTTTTATCCATCAGCATCGCTGGATAATCCACCGATAGTCAGGACTTTGTTTACAAAGATCAAGAATCTGAGACATGACACAGGATTAGGAGATAGCTATAAGAATGATTGTAAGTTGACTGTCGACTGCAATGCTTATCTTGATTCGGCTGTTAAGGGAAACCAGCCTTTTTTTGTGTGGTGCTTTTATGATTTGCCACATGCCATGGTCCAGCCGGACGGCGTAAAGAAACATTTTGAGCCAGCTTGGAATTCAGCAAACTATACCGCTCTTAACAATGATCTTGATCCCACTGAATTTTGGAATCTCTATCGTAATAATATCTATTTGGTGGACTCTATGATCAATACCGTGCTTGATAAATTGGAGAAGACTGGAGCTTTAGAAAATACTGTTATAATGATCACTGGTGACCATAGTCAGGAGTTTAATGAAAATCATAAGAATTATTGGGGACATAATGGTAATTTCTCTCCAGCTCAGATTCAAGTGCCGATGATGATATACTATCCTGCATTGAAACAACCATGCCGTTTTTCGCATCAGACTACGCATTATGATGTCTCATATACAATGATGTCCAAATTCCTTGGCTTGACTTCTCCCGCTTCTGATGTCTGTATGGGACATCTTATGAGTGAACCTTCTAATGATCAGTATTTTATTTCAGGATCAAAGCAGAATTATGCACTTGTTTCTGATAGCTTTATTGTTGAAAAGCGTCCAGGTGGTAATGTTAAAGTGACGGATATGAATCTTAATCCTGTTGATGAAAGCAGGATAGATTTTTCAGTGATAGGTAAGGAGTTGACAAATTTGAATCGTTTCTATAAATAATCATGTCGGATTTGCTCAGACTAAATATTCATTTGCAGAAAAATATCTAATATTATCACTTAATTGAAACGAATGTGGTAGGTCGTTTCGTCCTTAACGATCTTCAACTCTTAGGAGCGTTTGGCATAACAATAAAAAAGAGACGCTGCATGCGCAACGTCTCCGCAAAAAATATTGAATTGAATTTACATTCTTTCTGGAACCTCGATGCCAAGCAATTCCATACCGCTTTTCACCACTTTCGCAACGGATTTTGAAAGAAGTAGACGGAATGCGCGTACATCTTCGTTTTCCTCCTTTAGAATTGAGAAATCGTGGTAGAATGAGTTGAATTGTTTTACCAAGTCGTAGATGTAGTTGGCGATCAATGCAGGGCTGAACTCTTTTCCTGCCTGAGCAACTACGTCTGGGTATGAAGCCAATGCTTGGATCAACATTCCTTCTGTGTCTGAGATCTGCAAGTCTTCATTCAGTTTGTTTGGCAATGTGATGCCCATTTCTGCAGCCTTTCTCAACACAGAGCAGATACGCGCGTGGGTGTACTGGATAAATGGACCTGTGTTTCCGTTGAAGTCGATAGACTCCTTAGGATCAAACATCATGTTCTTGCGTGGATCAACCTTTAGAATGAAATACTTCAATGCTCCAAGACCACAGATTCTAGCAACTTCGTCGACTTCAGCCTCTGAGCAATCTTGCAACTTGCCAAGCTCAAGCGACATCTGTTTTGCATCCTCCACCATCTTGTCCATCAAGTCGTCCGCGTCGACTACAGTTCCTTCACGACTCTTCATCTTACCTTCAGGAAGTTCAACCATACCGTAAGAGAAGTGAACCAAATCTTTTCCCCACTTGAATCCAAGACGGTCGAGTAGGATAGAAAGCACCTGGAAATGGTAGTTCTGCTCGTTTCCTACGACATAGATCATGCGTGAGATGTCATAGTCACGGAAACGCTGCTGAGCTGTGCCGATATCCTGAGTCATATAAACTGATGTGCCGTCTGCGCGGAGAAGAAGTTTCTCATCCAATCCATCTTTTGTAAGATCTGCCCACACAGAACCATCCTCACGGCGGTAGAACACACCCTTTTCAAGACCTTCGTTTACCTTAGCCTTTCCGTCAAGGTAAGTCTGAGACTCATAATATATTTTGTCGAAACTTACACCCATACGTTTGTAAGTCTCATCGAATCCGGCGTAAACCCAGTTGTTCATCTTCTCCCAAAGAGCGCGAACCTCTGCGTCGCCATCTTCCCATTTCTTAAGCATTTGTTGAGCCTCTACCATTAGAGGGGCATTCTTCTTGGCATCCTCTTCGCTTTGACCTTGGCTCATAAGTTCCTTCACCTGAGCGCGATACTCTTTGTCGAATTTGACGTAGTAGTCGCCGACCAAGTGGTCTCCTTTTTTGCCTGAACTTTCCGGAGTCTCACCGTTGCCGAACAATTTCCAAGCGAGCATCGACTTGCAGATATGGATACCGCGGTCGTTCACAATGTTAGTCTTCACAACTCTCAGACCGCACGCTTCAAGAATGCGGCAAAGAGAAGAACCAAGGAGGTTGTTGCGGACGTGTCCAAGGTGAAGCGGCTTGTTCGTGTTTGGCGACGAGTATTCTACCATATAAAGCGGCGACTCTGGTGTAGGAGTCTTTTTTCCGAAATTGTCGTCAGCAAGGATGTTGTTGAGTGCGCTTACCCAGTGGCCTTTTTTGATGACCATGTTGAGGAATCCTTTGACCACGTTGAATTTTTCGACTTCAGAAGCGTTGGCCACAAGGTAGTCGCCGATCTCCTGGGCAGTCTCTTCTGGCTTTTTCTTAGAAGCTTTCAAAAAAGGGAAAACAACTAAAGTTAGGTCACCCTCAAACTCTTTTCTAGTGGCAGACAACTGCACCGATTTATCGTCTGCCTCAATACCATACAGAGCAGACACTGCAGCCTTAACGACTGCTGATAATTTTTCTTCTATATTCATTTTAAGTGTATCTTCTAAGAAATTTTATGCAAAAGTACGAATTTCAATGTTAAATGTGAAATAAGGAAGGATAAAAATAAGAAAGTCACCCTTGGGGCGGGTGACTTTGCGATTTTTTCATTAAGATAAAGGAAAAATAGGATTAGTAACAGTACAAAAAAATACTTATGAAAAAGTAAGTCTTTACATTTAACTGTTCCCAAAAACAACACTGCAAAGATAATGCCTTTTTTGAATATTTAAACAAAAAACGAGATATTTTTTGTAAATTTATTAAAAACTTTTCATTCTGGATTGACGATAAAAGTTGACTACATTATATATGTATATACATTAAATCAAGTAAAAAGATGGAATTGTATGTATATTCATAGTTTGAAATGTTAAAAAAAGTTAAAATACCGTCTTTTGATCAATTTTTTTGGCGATTTTGTGTAATAATGGGAAAGTTATGGCATTATATTTGTTAGTTTCTATATGTACACACAAATGAAAGAAGGTACATGAAACTCTAAACATGAATAATTTTTGTTTTGACTTGTAAGATTATGTTTGATATGAGAAGAATATTTTTGTTGTTGGTAGCTTTACTTACTTGTGGTTTTGGATATGCCCAGGGGCCGGAATACTCGCCTGTGTGGGCAGAATCCGGAACATTAGATTTTATGATGGTGGGTAATACCAATCATAGATTAGTAGCACATACGAATACATTTCCTCCTGATCGCGATAGTGAGATTAAAAATGGAAAAATCGAACCTATTAAGATTGGTGAGAATGTTTTCTCTGGTATCACTGTAAATAATGTAAATTATCAGGAATTTAGAATTGCTAAGCCTGAGGCTGCTCTCTGTCCTGGAAAAATGACCATTAAGAAAGCTTTTCTTTCTTGGGGTGGCCGATCACCTAAGACGAGTAGAAATACTGTTAGTTTTGCCATTACACAAGGTACTACAGTATTAGGAAAGAAAACGATAACAGGAAATCTTAATGATGCGGATTTGTATGGATTCAACAAACGTCTTTATATGTGTCATAAGGATGTTACTGATGAGGTTAACGACATTTTGGGAACAACTTTTAACCAAGATGCTGTTTTTAGAATATATGTTGCTAACGTTGAGACGGAAGCTGATGAGTCAACGTATGCTTCAAGAGGAGTTCAAATAGGAAATTATTCAGGATGGACTTTTACTGTAATTTATGAATATACAGGATTGCCACAAAGATCGATTTTTTACTATACACCTGATAAAGTTAGCGATGTTGTGACTACAGACGCTCCAGTTCCACCTACTCATACTTTATTTAATTTGAAACTTAATTTCACGGACGGAGGTGGAAATCCAGGTATTGAATTGTCAAAGGGAACTGTTGTCTCCATAGCATCTTTGGGAGGTACAAATAACATTAAGGATGATAGATTGCTTTGTAACAAATGTGGTACAGAGGATTTGAATGAGTACAATGATCTAGGTCCTGGTAAAACAACAATTATTAATTATGGTACGGGAAATTCTTTTAGTAGTACTGTGTCATACGAGTATTTGTTTGAAAAAGGAGATCCGATAAAGTCAGAGCCAAATTATTATACAAGAGGTTATGATTTACATGCTGTTGCATTATCTGGAGAGGACGTCGCAAAAAAAATTATTTCGGATGACAGAACACATTTTAACATGGCTATTTTTAAGTCAGATGACCCTCATCATACTTCTGACATTTTGTTGATGTTTGGAGAACCGAATATGCCTGAAGTCGTTTTGAAAGACGAAGCAACTTCTAATGTAGAACCAGGAGCAACATTCAAATATTCTTTGAAAGTAGCTCTTCACGAGAATACTGAGTCATTCAAGGATTTTGAGCTTTCAGTTCCATTTTCGGAGTATGTTGATTATTTTGAAGATATAAGTATTAAATTTGAAAAGGATAAAAATGGTAACGATTGGAAACCGGATCCGTTTCCTACTGATGATTACGTTTTTCTGAATTCTGATGGATTGAATGATTCTCCTATAGAACATCAAGTTGGCAGTTGGAATAATTGGAGTTCTACAAAAGACTCAAAATTTATTGATGATCTTAATAAAGCCATGCGAGATGCTGATTCGGCTAATTATCAAAGTTATTTGTCAAATCCTACTGATATTAAGCAACGTGTTTTGAAGATTAAACTCAAAGAAATAACGAATGTAACTCAGATAAAAAGTGATAGTGCCATTAAAATTACGTTTACAATGGTCGCAAAACAAGCTGGAAACTGGGCTTACGATAAAAATTCGTTGAAAGGGACGAGAACTTCTTATATTCCTCAGTCAGAATTGACATTTACAACCCCAACGGATAGATCTTCTGTATTGGAAAGTATTGATGACGACAAGATTGATTGGGATGATTATAGATGTGAACAACGCGGACGAGGTGATGGCGGCGGAGGCGGCGGAGGCGGCGGAGGCGGCGACTGTGACGGAGAAGCAAGTGTTTATAGTGGAAAGAAAGCTTCTGCTACAGGTGTTTATATGAAAGATAAAAGTCATTTTGATGTTATAGTTGATGCTAAGGCTAATTGTCCTGACATCAATTTGCCTGATAGCATAATATATAGCTTCTGTGGTAGTGGACTGAATATTTCTACTGCAGATCTTGATTTTTGGTTGAAGAGCAAATATAATTACAATCTTGATAGCTTAAGAAGAAGGGACTCGCTTACATGGATAGATGTGAAGCAGGATTCTATATACATGTTGGCAAGACGTCATGGAGTAAATAGATCTCAGGTTGAGGGATTGATTAATTTTAATGATGTCTCTACTACTGTTGACAAAATATCGGCTCTTGGTAAATGTTCTGATCCTGAAATTTTGCCTACATTCGGAGATAGTATTGAGACAATTCTGCATACTCCGATAAATTTATCTAATGTCTATTTGCTTTTTAATGAGAAAAAATTGTCTACCGTTTATAAACCAACGGATAATACGACAAAAAAGATTTCTTTATTGGAAGACAAGACCTACAAATTCACGGAGAAAGGAACGTATTACATCCAATTCTATTCTCCTTGGAATAATGGTGAATGTTCGGATACAATTCCTCTTGTCATTGAGGATTTTACTCCTGAAGTGCCGAAGGTATTTTATGCTGGAACGGAGATAACGCAAGACACAACTATATATGTCTGCAAGGAATCGGATATTGAGAATATCAAAATAGAAAAATCAAAACGAGTTTATGATGTCCATCGTGAAATCAAAGGTGCTCTTATAAAGGCTGATTCTGCCATAAATGTGAATGCCGATAAAGTATTCAACTGGAATCTAAATAAAGAGGTTGATACTCATAATTCTGGAACCTATGAAATTTCTTTATGGCTAAAGGATCTTGGATGTTTGAGTGATAAGTTTAATTTCAAGATCAATGTTACAAATGTAGCCATCAAAGATCATCCTACCATGCTTATCAAGGATACAACCACTTGTCGTGTGCCTGACGGAAGCCAGAAGGTAGAACTTTCAATTGATGACACATATAATCATACCGATTTTGAACCTATCTGGTATCTTGAAAATCAGGTTGATTCTTCTCGTACTGTTATCGCTTCTAAAGTAGATAAGTTTTCTGTACCTATTGATTCTGCTGGCAGATTCATTTACTCTGTAGCATACAAGAGTGGCCAATGTATCAGTGATCTTCGTGATACTACTACTGTTGAGGTATTGGAGTTGCCAGATACTCTTGCTTCGGACACAATGTATGTTTGTGCGGGATATCAAATAAAAGAATCGGATTTGACGGATTGGTTAAGTCCTAAAATTGTAGATTCTAAAAACGATACGATCAAGTATTACAAAAGGGTTAATGATACTGAGGAAGAATTTATTTCTCTTGCAGATTTGCTTAATGAGTTAAGCACAGACTGCAGCAATTTATCTTCCGATGTCTTAGAGAACTATTTCTATGTCCGTGTAAAAAACAGTTGCTATAGCGCGCCTTCAAGAATGGCTGTTTTTGCAAGGTGCTACAATACTGATGCTCCTAAGTTTGCTGAGGATGTTGATTCTGTTCTTTATTGTATTGGCGACGTCGTGGCATCTGATCTTAATGTGTTTATAGATGCAGGTGAAAAATCAACTTATTCAGAAGGTTACCGTTGGCAGTGGATAAAAAGTAATGTTACAACTTTGCCTGAGTTTGATAATGATACAAAATGGTATAATGACGTCGCTGATACTTATAGCTCTTCTCTTGATGCGAAGACCAAGGCTCGAGAGCTCTGGTCGGTCGTTCGTATAGATTCCAACAACTGTGTCAGCAAGGCTGATACTTTTGAGGTTATTGTCGACGAAAACATCACTACTTTCCCATTCGTCGGTGATACAACGAAGACGATTGTGAAGAATAATGAGCCTTTGACTATCAAAACTTGTCAGGATGTTCCTTTCTATGAGTCTGCTGATATCCCTACCAAACCAACTACAGAGGATTATACAATAGAATGGTTTGAAAAGACTGATGCTGTCGTTGGGCCGAAGGATACTGTCTTCTTGGATAAGGTGTTTGGTCAGTATACTGTCGTGGGAATGCGTCAGTATAAGGTGCGCCAGAGTACAAAACTTGGATGTAAGGGTCAGTGGCTGGATGTGAACTTGCTGGTTAATGAGAAGGTGACTGACGCTCCTGAGTTCGACAGAGTCAATCTTTGTTATGGTGCCAAAGAAGTGGAAGTTGTCAACAAGAATACTCCGACTGATGCCTCAAACTTGACATTGGCTTACTACTCCTTCAAGGATACTTTAAGGGCGTTTCCGAAGAGCAGTGCCTCTATTAAGAGTGACTCAATTGGAGAGTTTGTGAATGATCATAGCCTTTACACTGCCGTTTATATTAATCAGACAACTGAATGTCAAGGACCAATGGTCAATGTGGAGGCAATTGTAAGTGATCTTCCTCATCTTCCATTGTTGGATAGAGATACAGTCAGCTTGTGTATAGGTGCGGAAAAATATGATTTGGTTTCTGCAACTGGTGCAGCTGTCAATACACTCGACAATAATACTCGTTTGTATTGGACTGCCACTAATGGAGCTACAGTTGATGAAAATGGATTGGCAACAATCACGTCGGCTAAGAAAAATATTAAATATTCAGTCAAGCAGAAAAATGAGTTGACAGGTTGTGTCGGCAAGGATACAACAGTGGTCGTGAATATCGACAAGACATTCTCATTCAAGCGTCAGAAGGATACAGTGAGATGTTACGGAGAGTCATTTGATTTGTTGAAAGCAATCACTGACAGCTTGCGAATCAAGAATGATATAATCGACGCGGATGTATCATTCAAAGTTTATAAGTTGACGGGAAACACTCCGTCTCCTTCTGCAATCTCTGATGCCAATCTTTCTGCAATTAAGTCGGATGCGGGTCGTCATGAAGACCAGACTAAGAGATTCTTGGTGCGTTATGAGGATGCTGTCGGCGGATGTACAGAAAATGATACTGTGACATTGTTGTTTAAGGGATTGCCTACGATCAAGCAACTTCCAAATATCGATACTTGTTTCGCACAGCCTTTCAGTTTGCCTGCACTCGACAATGATTATGAGTATCAGTGGTATCGAAACGACAAGACAACTAAGATCACAGAGAAGAAGGTGGCTCTTGAAGCGACTGAGACTCTTTATCTTGTCGCAGTGGATAAACAGGAGTGTGCTGATACATCTTCTATTGTGGTGACGGTGCACAAGAATCCGATTGAGTCGTTGGTGAAAGACACTACCGTCTTCTGCCAAAACACAGGAGAGAAAGTCATCGACATCAAGGCTCAGAGTTCGGATGAGAACGACGCTTCCAAGTTGAACACTATCATCTACGATGCTGCTGGAAACGAAGTGTCTCGCTCTATCAACACGGATACTGTTGTTGTGACTGGAAAAAATAAGGTCCTAGACTATGTTGTCGTGCAGGAGAATATGGTCACTCACTGTACGTCGAAAACTGATTTCCATATTGAGGTGAGAAAGGCATTCTCTTTGAATGCTGAGGATTGCAAGGCGGTTTGTGAGCCTGAGGAGGTTGATTTCGCTAAACATGTCCAATTATATTTGAGTAAAAACGAATCGTCAATCGGTATTATTGACTTAGCAAAACTTAATATTGATTATGCTCGTATAGATGGAAACAGCTCTGTAGCTTTGGATGCGGCCGCAGCGTCTGCTTTAACTCATATCGCTGGACGTGACACTGTGAACTATACATATAAGATCAGTGATGCTGATAATGTGTGTGTGGCTTCTGATACAGTCGCTGTCACAATCAATTTCAAACCTACTACTCCGGAAATCGTGGATTCACAGGACACTGCTTTCTTGTGTTCAGACAATGCGGATCTTAAACTTTCCGCCGTCGACACAAATAAGGATAAGACAAACACAGCTGTCTTCTGGGGTGAGTATAAGAATGGAGTGCAGGGCAATGATTATTCTGTTGTCGCATCTGCGTCTCATGTGGCTTATACGGCATTCTCAAAGAATCTAAAGAGCGGATGTGTGAGTGAGTACGACACTACTTTCGCCGTGGTCGCAACTCCTGTCAAGGTGGATGTTATAGAGGATTCTGTTTCAAAGAAATGTGCGGGCGAAAAGATAAATGTATATGATGTGCTTGTCAACTCGTTCCATTTCGACGCTTCCATCTCTCGCTCGTTTATCAAATATGAGGCGACGCAGAATGGTGTGCCAGCTTCGAAGTCTGAATTGTCGTCTGTCAGCAGAACTGTGCAGGATACGATAAAGTTTGATATGACTGCGACTGATACTTTGACCGGCTGCTCGGCTTCAAATTCAGTGACTGTGATTTTCCACAATCGTCCACAGAATAAGATTGTCGCTCCGTCGATCGCATGTGTCGGCAATCCGTTTGAAGCAACGACAGTGGGAGAAGATAGAAAGGCTGCATATTCTTGGCAGACTAAGGATGGTGTCGAACTTTCGTCTATTGGCTCAGTCAAAATCAATTCTTTGGCTCACGACACAACTCTGTTGTTGGTCACTAAAATAGATGGTACAGGTTGTTTCGACACTCTTGAGCATAAAGTCAAAGTGTATGTCACTCCTGATAGATTGGAGGCTCAGGATCCGTTCCGTTTCTGTCAGACAGATGCTGATGTTAAGGTGGAGATCGAACGTGACGCTGCTGATGTCGCCGCTTATAAGCTGGAGTGGACATCTGATGTCGACAGCATAGTGGTCGATAAATTTGTCGCTTCTGCCAAGAAAGACACCGCTTATAAGTTGACGGTAAAGCAGTTGAATATTACTGCTGACACAGTTTGTAAGTCGGATCCAATAGTTGTCGACGTGGAGATTACCAAACAGATTTCAATTGCTCTTGCTGACACTGCGATCTGTATGCCTCTCGACTTTGATTTGGCAAAGTATGCTCAGACAAAGAAGAATGTTTCGGATGAAGGATTCCTTCCTGAGTTGACATCCGTAAGATTGTATGACGGTGGTGTGACAAAAGCTGTTGGCGATTCAACTTCTATCACAACTCCTGGACTTTATGAAATCGGATACACAGATAAATATGGATGTCCGGTCTTGACAAATGTGAAATTGGCATTCATCAACAAACCAACAATTCCAGTGCTCGACACTGACAGCTCATTCAACCTATGTCTGAACAACGACACTGTTGTGACTCCTGTGGTTGTGGCTGGAGATTATGAGTTTGTATGGAGAAATGTGGGTGCTGACAAATCTTTCACTGCTGAGTCGTTGAAAATAGACGCTTCCAAACCGGTGGATGATGTTGTATATAAGGTTGTGAGACGAGACACAATATATGGTTGTGAGAGTGATCCGCAGTCGTTGACATATAGTGTGAAAGCTCCTTTCGCATTTGATTCTGTTCCAAATGTTGATATCTGTGAATATGAGACTGTCAATTTGGATTCGTTGGCTAAGAAGCATCTTCGTCCGCTTGACAATTTGGTGATAGATATCCACCGTGGCGGATACAACAGTAATATATCATCATTCAATGTGGAGGCAGTTGCTATTGAAGGTGTTTACACAATAGACGTCGTCGATACTGTTTCGACTTGTGTGGCAAGCAGAAATATGACTGTCAACACACATAAGAAGCCTGCGATTACGGTGTCGGGCAACAAACCTATTTGTGAGGGCAATGATTTGTTGCTGACTGCAGATGGAGCCGACTATTTCTATTGGAATTCGGTGGCGACTCCGTCGGCTACATACAAGGTGGTAAGCTCGGATGACAATGATATCACTGTATCATTGCTCGCTCGTTCGGTGGTGGCTGAGAACAACAAGACTTGTGAGATGGATTCTTCATTTGTGGTGAAGGTCCACACGACTCCAGCCTCACTTGCTGCTCAGGATCCGTTCCGTTTCTGTCAGACTGATGATGATGTGAATATTGAGTTGGCGCGTGATGCTGCCGACGCTGCAGCATATAAACTTGAGTGGACATCTGCAGCGGACAGTGTGGTGGCTGACAAATTCGTCGCATCTGCAAGAAAAGACACTGCATACGAGTTGACGGTCCGTCAGTTGAATATCAACACTGATACAGTTTGTAAGTCAGACCCTATCAAGGTCAGTGTGGAGATTACCAAGCTTATTGAGATTGCTCTTGCTGACACTGCAATATGTATTCCGCTTGAGTTCGACCTTGCTCAGTATGCTCAGACAAAGAAGAAAGTTTCCGACGAAGGATTCTTGCCTCAGCTTACATCTGTAAAACTATACGAGGGTGGAGTAGAGAAGAATGTGGCAGATTCTACGAAGGTGACTGTGGCTGGAAACTATAGGTTGACATATACAGACAGGTTCAACTGTCCGATCGCAGCGTCGACGAATTTGAAATTCATCAAAAAGCCTGATACTCCGGTGCTTGACGTTGATCCATCTTTCAACCTATGTGTCGGAGTCGAGATTACCGTGCATGCGGATGTCGTGGCTGGCGATTACAAGACATCATGGACTATGGTTGGAAATGGAAAAGAGTCGTTTGGTGATACACTTGCTTTGGATGTTGCAAAACCAATCTCAGATGGATATGACGTTGTAAGAATCGACACTGTTTATGGATGTATGAGTGAAAAGACTCATTTCGATTACAATGTGATTGAGCCATTCAGAATCGCTGAAAACAGAAATCTTGATATCTGTGAGTATGAGACTATCGACCTTGACTCTGTGTCGAGAGCGATGTATCCAGATCCGGATTTGAAACTTGAGATTGTCCCTACAATGACTCTTGACGCTACAATGCCATTCGACGCGTCGAAGGCTTCCGCTGAGGGTGTCTACCTTTTGAATGCAGAGCATATCGTCTCTTCTTGTAAGACACAGTCGGAAATCAGAGTCAATAATTATAAGAAACCTGTGATCACGGTTGCAGGAAACAAACCAATCTGTGAGGGAGACACATTGTTGCTTAAGGTGAGTGGCGGTGATTTCTACTATTGGAATAATTCAACTGTAAGTGTCGATTCTGCGTTTGTCCCTGGCGTGGAAGACGGTGAGACAACCGTCAGCCTGAGTGTTAGCAAACTTGTGGGTGATGCCGGCAAGACATGTAAGGCGGACAGCGTAGTGACTGTGGTTGTGGAGAAAGTTCCTGATCTTGTGGCATCTAAACTTGATACCGCTTATTGTCAGGAGGGCAAGACAAGCGCTCTATATCTTGAACCAACTGATGCTTCTGCGAAAGTCGTTTGGTATTCTCCAGAAGACAATTATCAGACAGCGCGTCCGAATGCATCTTTCGCACCGTCTGCAGCTGATGCAGGAGAGTTCACTTTCAAATTCAAGCAGGTGCTTGGAAACTGTAGCACTAAGCTTCAGAATTATGTCGTGACTATTGAGGACAAAATCACTGATATCCCAGTGGTGAACGATACTTCTTATTGTGTCGGTGAGACTCCGGTAGAGTTGATCGCTAAGTGGAAGGATTTCGCATGCGATATCAAGTGGACGGATAAAAAACAGAATGATGTTGATCTGCTTCCGTCGACAGCAGTTGCCGGACAGACACAATATTGCGCTCGTCTGACACGTGGCGCTTGTGTCGGTCAGCCTGTATGTATGACTGTATATGTGAAAGACAGATTCAATACCATAGCTGATATTCGTGATACATTCAGATTCTGCGCAGGAACAGGTGTCCATCGTCTAGAACCGAACACTACGATTCCTGGTGTTCGTTTGAACTGGTATAGCATACGTGATGTGAAACGTGCGGACTTCGCGGAGTTTGATGCTGATGGAAATCAGAACAGCGACACATATTATGTCACTCAGTCGGAGATCGACGGATGTGAGAGCGACAGCGTGAAGGTTGAGGTGGTGAAAGTGCCAGCTGTCTTGGAGCGAGACTTTATGGTCGACACTTGTAAGGGAGTTAAACTTACTGCTGCTGATGTGATGGCAGAAAATAAGGTCGATTATGAGTTGACGTCGTTGGCGAAGGTGGCTGCTGGTGGTCAGGACAGCATCATCCCACTTGGTGGAAATATCGGTTTCAATGGAACTTATAATCTGACAGTCCAGAGCGAGTATGGATGTGTCGGAGTCGAGAAGATTCACGTCAACATGATCGAGCCTGAGCATTTGACTTGGCCTACAGACGGATTCACATCTTGTCCGGGCGACACTGTGGCAATCAGCGCGGGCTCTTCCAACTCATGGTTTAAGGTGTTGGATTCCGACAGCACAGAGTTGGCTTATCTATATGGTGTGAACGAATCATACTCATTCGTGGCAGACGAATATAAGCAGTTTGACATCATTGCGATGGTCAAGGGTCATGAGTCGTGCACGGCTAAGAAGACATTGAGCTATTATGTGCATACTCCAGAGAAACCGGTTGTGTTTGGTAAACCTGGAGTCTGCAAGGGTGATGAGTTGAAATTGAGCGTCGGAAATATCGAGAAAGATTTCAGCTGGGATTACGACGGTGAGATTTTGAGCACAACTGATGAATTCAAATATGTTCCGGAGAAGAGCGGATATCTCCGTGTCAGCGGAAAAGACAAGAACGGATGTGTGGTGAGCGACACGATAGCCGTCAAGGTTGTCGACATATTGACTCCGAAGATTGTGTTGCATCCAAGAATCTCGTCGACAGAATACCATATCAACAGAGATACTACGGAGGTGGATTTCGAGGCAAGACTCAATACCGTCGACGACGGAATGTTCACATATTCATGGGATTTTGGCGACGGTTCTGCTCCTGGAATGTCGCAGATGGAAAACCATGTCTACTCAGACACTGTGGTTAAGTTGTCACGTCTTGTAAATGTCGGATTGACTGTGACTCATGAGTTTGGTTGTGTCGGAACAGCATACTCGACACTTTACATTGATCCGTCGATCTATGTTCCAAACACATTCGTCGTGGATACCGATTATGAGTTTATGAAGGATTACGATCTTGAAATCTTCGACCGTATTGGCAATCTTATCCATAAAGGAAACGGATGGGATGGAACTTACGACAAGAATGGAGATGTTGTTTTCCACGACACTTATTTCTATTCGTTGACTTATTATGTTGGAGGAGAAGAGCAGCATAAGACTGGATATATAACAGTGGTAAGATAATGAAGAAGATAGCGATATATATTGTGATGATTATGAATCTTGTGTTGGCGCAAACTGCGTCGGCACAAGAAGACGTGTTGTTTACCAATCGCCAGTTGAGAATGGCGTATACCAACCCAGCATATATTCCAGAGATTCTTGAGGCTACGATCACATTAGGAGGAAGGACACAGTGGCGTAATATAGAAGGCTCTCCAAACACTTTCTTTGCTAGCGCACGTTATTTCTTCATTGGTGCTCATTCCCAGGTGGCGCTTACTATGCTTGGCGACAAGATCGGCTACACCAAGACATCGATGCCGAAACTGACGTATGCCTTCATGGTGCCGTTTAATGAAGACTGCTATCTGAATCTTGGAGTCGGAGCTGGCTTTGTGTCACGTCGCTACGATTTCGATATGATGAACACGATGGGAGTGAATTCAGAGAATGTGGCGATCGACAAGTTGGACAACTACACGTCGCCAGATGCTGAGGCTGGTTTTGAACTTTTGCTGCAGAATTTTGAGTTAGGAGCATCAGTCAACCATTTGATATCGACGGGAGAGGAGAATCAGAGGATGCGTAAGTTGTGGTCAGGTTATTTCAACGTCCTGATGCAGTCGAAAGAGTGGTGGAGATTAATCCCGTCTTATTCATTCTACAAGTACCAAGACAGAAACAAGCATCAATTGAGTGTCTGCTTCCAGTATCTGTTTGATTTTGAGTTTCATCCAAAGGATCTATTTTACGTCGGCATGGCATATAGGTTCAACTATGAAGGATCGGTGTTGTTTGGAATCAACATGTTCTCATTCCTATCAGTGTTTTATTCCTACGACTATTTCTTCGGCTCATTGCGACACGACAACCGAGGCACACACGAGCTCGGCATAGAAATCAAGATACCGCAGAAATTCAAAGGCTGTTTCGCCAACTATGGCAAGAGCCACAAATATACGAGATATACGAGAATCAAGTAAGATGATTTAAGGAAATAAATTATATTTAGAGGAGTAAATGATATTACCTTACAATTATAGACTTCCAGTATCTTCATTGTCGAGGATTTTTGTGAATACCACGGCGACGTATAAATTTTATTGGTTTGTAACAGTTCTGGATATAGTAGTGAAAGAGAGAAAAACGAGAATGTCGTTCTGGGAGATAATTGCTGGAATGATAGCTGAATCATGGTATCCGATTCATTATTTCAAACTCTCGTTCGGAAAATCCGATTCTCTGTATGTCCAATCTTTGGCGTTACAGAAGGCATTGAATATACCAATAGATGCTGATAAGGAAAAGATAAAACGTACATTGTTGGACAATCTTAATGAAGATCGGATAAAAAGCCTATTACGCGTATTCACATTGAACGTCCCTTACCGTTTCCTTTCTCCATGGATAAAATACACCAATGATAAGGAAGTGGTTAAAAAATCGCAAACATTGGAAAATGATTGTCTGTATTCTATTCATGAAGAAGAAATCGTTATAAATGAAAGTTGGATCGAGTATTTAACAGAAAATTATACTATTCTGCGTGACTTTACATTTTGGAATTTGACGGAATTCATACAAAAACGTAATCCGAATGTTCCTGATGTTCCATCCAAACTTATAAAACCTATTCTAAGGGAATCATTGACAAAGCAGCATAAATTCTGGGATACATACATCGAAAACGTTGGGCAAATGAAATGCATCTATACAGGCAAGCCGATTATCGCAAAGAATTACGATTTGGATCATTTTGTGCCATGGAGTTTTGTATCGCATAATCTTATGTGGAATCTAATCCCTGCAGATTCCAGTATTAATTCCTCGAAAAGCAATAATCTTCCTCCTTTGGACATCTATCTGAAACCATTTTCTAGGCTTCAGCAAGATGCGTTGAAAGTAATGTATGAAAAGAACCAAAATAATGCTATTTTTGAGGACTATCTAATTGTTTACGATTCAATTTCGGATTTGGTGAATCTCTCAGAAACTGATTTTTACAATGTTTTCAGAAAGACGTTTTTCCCCATGGTTCAGATTGCAGAAAACATGGGCTTTAAAATATGGAAACCATGAAAATACAAAAAAATAATCCTCACCTAACAGCAAAAGAGCGTACATCAGTTTCTTTTCCAACGAATTGGCTGAAGAATCACAATCGTCTGAAAGGTGAAATCTTGGATTTTGGTTGTGGATTTGGATTTGATACAGATCAGTTACAAAAAGAAGGATTTGATATTGTCGGTTATGATAATTATTATCGTCCAGAATATCCGACCAAACGTTTTGATACAATTATTTGTAATTATGTCCTCAATGTTTTGGAACAAGAAGAACAGGCTGAGGTGTTGATGGCGGTGTCCGAATTGCTAAAACCCGATGGCGTCGCATATTTTGCAGTGCGTCGTGATTTGAAAAGTGAAGGGTTCCGTATGCATTTGGTTCATAGACAGCTAACTTATCAGTGTGTTGTAGTGTTGCCCTATAAAAGTGTATTTTCAAATGAGAATTGTGAAATATATGAGTACCGACATTTCAACAAGACGGATTATAAGAAGAAATATGAGATAGTCAGAGAATGTCCATTCTGCAACTTGAATTCGCAATTGGAAGTGTTAAGTGAGATTGCAACAGCTGTAGCTTTTTTTGATGGTTATCCAGTCAGCAAAGGACATACGTTGATTATTCCTAAACGTCATGTAGAAAATTATTTTGATCTTACTACGCATGAACAAAGAGCTTTATGGCTTTTAGTAAATCGTTGTAAAAAACTCCTTACGGAACGATTCCATCCAGATGGTTTCAATGTAGGAATTAATGTTGGTGAGGCTGCTGGTCAAAGTGTTTTTCATGTACATATTCATCTTATCCCTCGCTACAATGGGGATGTTGAGAATCCCAAAGGAGGTGTGAGAGGAGTGATACCGGGAAAACAGAAATATTGAATATTACATTGAAAAGGAATGTGCGTATGTAAAAATAATGTACTTTTGTAAAATGATATATTGTGAATATAGAATATATATTTAATTATAAAGGTAACAAAAATAATAATGAATCGATTTAACTACTCACCACTAAGGTATCCAGGCGGAAAATCCAAATTATATGATTTGGTTCAGGCAATGATTGCCCAATATGGTAAGCAAGTTGACACATATGTTGAGCCATTTGCTGGGGGGGCAGGTATCGCAATGGGGCTGTTGTTAAACCGACAAATTGAACATATCATAATTAACGATATAAATCCAGGCGTGTATTCATTTTGGCATTCTGTTTGCAATGACACTGAAAATATATTGCGTTTAATTAGGGATACGGATATAAATATAGAAAACTTTATTGCTCAAAAAAATATTTATAGGAACGAGACTCAACACTCTTTGAATTTGGGTTTCGCAACATTTTTTTTGAATAGAACTTGTTTTTCGGGTGTGTTAGATGCAGGTCCAATCGGTGGATATAATCAAACAGGGAAATACTTGATTGATGCTCGGTATAATAGACAAGAATTAATGAAGAAAATAGAGAAGATAGCACAATTCAGGTCTAATATTGAAATTTACAATTTAGACATATTGGATTTTATAAAAAAGGTCGAAAACAAAAAAGAGAAATTATTCACGTATTTTGACCCTCCATATTTTATAAAAGGAAAGGCTCTTTATACAAATTTTCTCAATGAAGAAGATCATAAAAAGATATATCAATCAATCAAAAAACTAAAAACGCCTTGGTTACTAACATATGACAATGTTGATGATATTTCTAAAATATATAAAAAATATCCTCAATTCGAGTTCAATCTGTCATACACAGTTAATTCAAAAGTCAATCGCGTTGGTACAGAATTGATGATAACGAGCGATGTAGACAAAATTAAATTTATCAACCAAAATATCTGCAATAAGATTAACTTAAAAAGAAAGAAGTAGTATTATGCTTAACATATTAAATAAAGTATCATCAGATAAGTTGGTATCATTGATTCAGACAGAGAATTATGTAGGTCGTATCTATTCAATAGATTACGAAAATGCACTTGTTTTGACTAATGATGCGTGGAAACAGAAAGTGAATGGAGTTCCTCAAAATGCTTTTTTGATAGCCACAACCATTGATCCATCGAAATATAATGAAACCGATGAATTTGACAAGGAAGTAATTCTTTTAAGAGTAAATGGTTCGTGCAAACTACCGCAGGATGATGATAACATTCGCACTAAACTTGATTCCATACAGAACAAAACAGCAACATACAATGCAGAACAACACGATGTGTTGACTCAAAATTTGTTGCAATTCAGTGGTTTACAATGTCGAGTTTTAGGTACGTTCTATATGAAAAATCAAAAGTTGCAGTTAGGCTCTGACATAGAGAACTTTTCATCTTCTCTAACACAGGCAGTTTATTTGCCCAAGGGCAATGCTCTTGAAACAATCGTGAATTATGTAGATCCTATACGTGCAAATAAATCGAAAGAGGATTTCATAAATATGGGTATTGAGTGTGATGTTGAGCCATTTAAAATAGGTACTGTAAGGTATACTTCCTCTGATAGGCTTCAAAGAAATGTAGATTCTGACAAAGTTCCTGTTTCTATACAGCCAGCAGACTTTCTTGCTAGACGTACGGCTGTGTTGGGCATGACCAGAACAGGAAAATCAAACATGGTGAAACAAACTGTTTCTGTTGTAAAAGACATTTCTAAAAAGGTCAATTTAAAAATTGGACAATTGATTTTTGATATTAATGGTGAATATGCGAATGCGAACAACCAAGACAATGGGGCGATATCTGATATTTTTAAGGATGATTGTGTTCGCTATAGGATGATTAAAACAAATGGATTTGAATCTCTTCTTACCAATTTTTATGAGCAATTAGAGGTTGGCTTTCAAATAATCACCGAATTGGTTGATGAAAAGAAAATGCCAAACGATGTAAAAACTTTTTTGACAGGTATGTCTTTTGTTGAGCCAGATGATATTGGCGAAAAAAAGAGGTTTAAGGTTAGAATGGCTATTTACAAAGCTCTTTTATTTACAGCGGGATTCCAATATCTATCAGATGCAAAGATTCAATTCGAAGCGAACAAAAATATAGTTGATTTAGTTGGCTCAGATCCCCAAAATGGTCTTACAATTAAAGAAACTCGTGATTGGTTTTTACAATTCAGAAATGTGGCTAGAACAAATGCTACAAATAATGGTAATAGGATATGGAGAGAGTCCATTACATCATCATCAGGTAAACCTTGGTTAGATGAAGTATGTGCAGCAATGGTTAACATGATGGCTCTTAAAAATGACACAGATACACCTATGTTTGGTTGGAGATGTTTACTACCTATAAAAGATTATCACACATCAGAACGCTCAACACTTGTTACCCAAGAAATTTATGAGCACCTACAAAATGGTAAAATCGTCATTTTGGATTTGTCTGTTGGAATTGCGACGTTACGTGAAAAGATTAGTACGGATTTGGCCAAATACATATTTAATACATCAATGAATATTTTTACGAAGGCAGGAACGCCACCTCACATAATGATTTACATTGAAGAGGCTCATAATTTAATAGGTAAAGACATGTCGTTGGTTGAGATGTGGCCTCGAATTGCCAAAGAAGGAGCCAAATATAAAATTGGTTTGGTTTATGCAACACAAGAGGTGTCTTCTGTCAATAGAAATATTCTTAGCAACACTGAGAATTGGTTCGTTTCGCATTTGAACAGCGAGAACGAAATCAAAGAATTGGACAAATTTTACGATTTTGCTGATTTCCACAAATCACTATTGCGGGCACAGGATGTAGGTTTTACGAGAGTAAAAACTCTTTCGAGTTCTTTCGTAGTTCCTGTTCAAATCGATAAGTTTGACCCTGAAAAATGGAGGAATAAGTAATGCCATATCAAAACGAATTTGCAGATAAAACTTCTCATGTTGACATTGTCCAAAATCCTGATGTTGTGGAGTTTTTGGAAAAATGTCATAAGATAGAGGATTTCGACGGTGATAATATATCGTCGTCAGGTCAGATGTTTACAGTTCCTGTAGATAATTCTTTTCTCAAACCAAACAATATAATTTCAATTGATGGTAGTTTTTATGAAGCGAGTAGAAAGAAAGAATATCCTAGTCAAAAAATAGGGTTCATTAAAGTTGGAGTTATCCTATTGCAAGGTAAATCTTTAGCGGCCCTTAATGGATGTTCTAGATTCGTTGATCCTTATGAAGTGGCAAAAATTAAAGAAAATAATGAAGCATATTCGTTTGTTTTACCAAGTACAAATATCGTATATGATGATTGTGAAGATGTACAAGAGAGTTTCCGAAGAGCTTTGGACGAACAATTGGATAGATTACGAGACAGAAAGGATGACCCAAATACAAGTTTGAAATCCACATTATTTAAAATGGCTTCATATCTTGATGGTTGTGATGCCAACAGGGTTATGTTGTCAAAGTGTCCTTGTTGTAACTCTAGCGAAGATATTTACATTAATAAGGATGACAAAGAACCCAAATGTCCCCATTGTGGTAAACGATTGTATTTGACTGACATATTGAGAATTTGGGAACAAGTAGCAGAAGGCACATCCAATCAAAGTGCATTGTCAAGAACAATGAATATTGTTGAACGGCTTTTGGCTATTCATTACATAAGGTCGATTGTTGAATCTCTAAAAGATTCATATGCTAATACATTAGAGAATCTTTGTTTTTTCATTGATGGTCCTTTGGCAGTATTTGGTGAACCTGCCAAATTTCACGCTTGCTTTATGAAGTATTTGTACGAGTTGAATCAAACTATGCGTAGACTAAAAAAATCGGATATTCTGATGGTTGGAATTCAAAAGTCAGGTGCAGTTAATGATTTCCTCAATTTAATAAAAAAACATATCAATAATGGAGAAATATATTGCTTGACTGATGAGGTACGAAATAAATATGTCACCTTTAATAAAAACGCAGCAAGCGACACATTTGGAAAGGAAACCTATTTTGGACAAGATTTTTTGTACAAAAACAAGAAAGGGAATGTGTTTGTTTTTAACGTTCCATATCCTTTTGCTGAAAAATCAAAGGACCAACATTTTAAAACAGAGAAATCTAATATTGCCAATTATAAAAACATCAAAGTATATACAGATTTGTTGGATGATTTTGACTGCGATTTGTATGAAAATGCTTTGATACCGACAGTTTTGGCACACAAATATACAGCCATAAGTATGTCTCCCGGCAGTAGAGTGTTGGATTTGCTTTCAAAAAACAAAATATTATAGCATATAATAAATGAAACGATTTTCATTTATTATAAACCATTCAAAACTATATGAGATTTTGAGTGTATTGCATATTTTTGAAGTAATATGCTTATGCAAACCATGGAAGAGTATGCCAACTTCGGTTTTCATTTCATGGAAGACAAACTAATTGATGATCCCAATTATTTCTTCCGTGAGACTGCTTTCCTTGAAATCTTCCTTGCATTCGATGCCACTCCCGTCGCACCGGAGGATGATGAGCCAGAGAGTTTGGATTGAATTAATGATTTAAGAAATAGATCAAACGAAGTACATATTATATAATCCATTCTTCATTATTTTCTTGAGGGAATATAACTTTATAATCGTGCACATTCTTTTTGTCAAAGGAACATATTTGAATCATTCTACATAAGTTCAGGCGTGAAGAATTTTTTGTTGTGTATTTAAATGAATTTGTAGGAATATTGTTTCCGCAATTTGGACTTTCTGCTCTAATTAATGTGTATTTTTTAAATTCACTGGATTTTTCCCTAAGGAATGCAATAGCTTGACTTATAGTTATTTTCTCATTAGGGAAATACTCCTTGATTTTATCTAGTAAAGAACTGAAATATTTCATATGTTCTGTGTTCCCGTACAGGTCTAAATATTTGTCGTCCTCCTCCTCAATATATGCTTTACATATCATATAATCGTTATTCCAATGATGCTCTCCCCACCAATGTGCACATTCGACAAAGCCATCCCAAAAATAATACCCTTCACCTAGCCATGTGTTTTTTATTCCTTTTATGGGACCTTTATTTTCAATCTCATCGGGATTGTTTCTATTCTCTATTGCTTGATAGATTGGATCTAATTTCATTTTAGATAGATCGAGAATGTTCTTTTAATTTTTCTTTCAAAGAGGTTAAGTTTAATGTGGGTAAAACGACAGGAGAAATATTTGCTTGCAGTGTGACTGTGCTTACAAATGCTCTCACATATGGAAATATAATAGCTATACTATTAGCATAGAAGTATTCCGGTATTGTCTCTAGTGTTGCTTCTTTGCTAAAGACAAATGTTGCTTCACATTCAATATTAATCAATTCTAAATTTTCGTTCTTTTCATCTAAAGCAGAAAAGATAATTGTTAAGGAATATGTATTTGTGTTGGAATTGAAAATTCCACTGGGATTGAATCTGATTAAAAAGTTTGATTTTTCTTCAATTGATGAAAAATCTATATTCACCTTTTTAAATATATAGTTCTTTAATGCAAATGCGGCTTTTTCCATTTTATGCAGCTAATGCTAAGTCTTTATTGATTTTTTGAGAAAGATTTACATCTGGCATTGAGATGTTTGTATATTGCGTATGTAAATTCACTATACCCATTGACTCTAATCTCGAATGCAGTTGAATTACATAGTCAGATATCAAAACATCGGTTTTCTCTAGGCTTTTAAGAAAAATCAAGTCTTCCTCTTTGTCTTTGTCCGTTGCTTTTTTGAAATATTTTATTAATTCTTCATAAACCTTCTCCATGTCCCAAATCTTTATAGCTTTCTTTTTTCCGTTTTTGACTACAAATGTAGGAAATAGTCATATAATCAAAAAAAAAAACAAGAAAAATCAAATAAACTTTCTTCTTAAATACAGCTTTTTCATTTGTTACTTGCTTACAATAATGAAAAGATCTTTTAATCCTGCAATATGCTAAATTTCCCGTCGCACCGGAGGATGATGAGCCGGAGAGTTTGGATTGAGCGTTTGTTTCTTTGAAGCCAATGAAAATTTTTGCGATTCCATAAAACATATTGTAAAATAATATATCTTTGGCGCATTGGAGATAGAAATTGTTAGGACCTCCTATTCCTATCTGAAGAACTAAACGTATTAACAATTCAAAAATCTTATGAGAGTAATAATCTTTATCATTGTGGTTTTGTTTATTTTGGCAAAATCTAAGTTTTTCAAGAAGAGAGATCATTCTGGTTCCGACGACGGGAATCAAGAAACGAATGGTTCTGTAAACAGGAATGATGTTGATGAAAAATACTCAGCATCTGAAAATCTGGAACTTCCTACTGAAACTGGGAGCGTGTCTGATTCTGAAGAGGGGAATGTTAGGAATGATGATACAACAGATCAAGAAAAAGAAGAAGATGACAAATATTCTATTGAATATCTGGAATGCTTAACCGGTTGTGAGTGTGTCAAGATTGCAAAAAGGAAAAGTAATATTTCTAGGCAAGAACTCCTTGATAAATATTACTTTTATCTTGAACAAGGAAAACGAGAAGGGTTCACTCCTGTTTTCATTAATGACAATGAAGATGTGATTGAAATTATGAAATTCAATGCTAAAGCATCATCTGCAAAAACAGAAGATGAACTCAGGACAACAATGGAAAATTATCGAAATAAATTATTGTCGTCGGATGTCGCAGATGGTCGTGCTTATCTAGAAGATCAGTTAGAAAATGATATAAAAAAATATTCTCATAAATGGGACGCATTTATGAATGGTCAGGCCGCAGAGAGGAATGAAGAGGATGATGAAAAAGAAGTATATGATTGCTTATCTCTAAATAATAGTTTCGATAATATAGTTATGGTAAAAGTTCCAGTCACTGAACCATGGAAAATATGGGCGTACATACCGTATGGCAACTGGAATGCTTGTCCTACGCCTGAGGAACACATGGCTGTTTCTAAATACTGGTATGAAACTTATGGAGCTATTCCTGTTGCTATTTCGTTTGCCTGCGTAGATTATTTACTTCCTCGTCCTGTTGACGATCCAAAGAAAACAGCCATAGAAATGTATGCTTACTGTGGAGACTTAGAGCAGGGATATGATAATTTTGCTAGTATAGGGGAATCTATAAAAGATCGTAGAACATGGAATTTTTGGTGGGATTGATTCGCATGTACTGAAAATATGTAAACTTTTAATCCAGCTTGTAATAAGGCTGGATTTTTTTATTGCTCCCGTCGCACCGGATAGATAGGAAGGATTCGGATGGCTTGGATTGAGTGTGAGCTAAAATTTGATTTTAGGGATTTTTAAGAAATAGAAAAGTTTTTATTGGCGTATCCTAATTTGTATTATTTATAAAACTCTACATTTGTGCGTTTGAAGATGGTGACGGAATGAATCCGCTTCTGTCTCGCAAATATGAGAATATGAACTGAAGTGTTAATTATTACGTGTTCATATCAGTTTTATAACAACCAGACATCTGTCGCAGAAATCTTAGAAAACATGGTTGATGCGACGGTCAAAAATTTAGGGTATATGACTTTTTTTGTAGTTTTATTAATAATAGCAATCCTGTGCTTTTTTATATGGCTTGTGTTTTACATCCCATATAGAATCATTAAGTTTTTTGTGAAGTTGATATTGGAAAAAGTATCAGAAAGCGATAAACTGATGATCAGAACGTTTGTGGCTATGGCAAAACTTACGCCTGATTATCATGTTGATAAAAAACTCACAGTTCAGATTGGTGATATGGTAAAGTCTGCTTTTCGAGAAATGGGTGGTGTCAAATATATGGATGCTATAATGGAAGAGTTTCATAGAGTTTCGCGTCAAGGCAATACAATCAAAGTGAGTCAATTGCAAGACGAATTAGACCGTTTCGAGACAAAAGACTTCCAATTTAAGAAGGAATTTATGATAGGCTTGTTGTCTATCGCCTATGTCAATGGTAATCTTGATAAGAATCAGGGAAAGTTGCTAGACATGGTGAAAAAAAGTATCGGAATGACCGATTTTGCCTATTCTAGGGTTGAGTCAATGTTCTGGTCGAGAATGAGATCAGGCAAGTATATGGATTATGAGGAGTTTAAGAAGCGTCGTTTTGAATGGAATGAACGAAATTACAAGAAAAAGGAAAGTGGGTATAGAAGAGAGGAGAGTTATAGCCAGTATAATTATAGCAATAGCAACAATAAGCAGGAGGAGAGACGTGAGTATCGCCAATCTTCTTCGTATACTCATGTACCAACAGAGTTGGAAAAAGCATATTCTGTTCTTGGGCTGTCTCCAGACGCTTCCGTCGACGATATAAAGAAGATGAAAAGGGAGTTGTTGAAGAAATACCATCCTGATCTGTACTCAGGAAAGGGAGAGCGAGCGGTGGAGGAGGCGACGATAAAGTCGCAGAGAATCAATCAGGCGTATGAGACGATTATGAAAATGAAAAATTAGAACAAGTTCAATATGAATTTGATTTTTTTCTACTTTTGCACAGTATTTAAGATGACGATGAAAATAAAAAAGTCCCGTTTTACTTAAAAAATATACATAATAGTGCGAATATGAAAAAATTCACGGTCATATCGGTTTACAATAACCGACAATTGTTGCAGAATTGCCTTAATTCAAGTGTGGAAAGTCAGGTTGATGTGGATGTTGAGTTAAAGTATGTCGATAATAGTGATGGCAGATACCCTAATGCTAAAGTGGCTTTTGAAAGTGTCCTAGACAATTGTATGGGCAAATATATAGTGTTTTCTCATCAGGATATCCGTTTCATGGAAGATGACGAATTGCATAATATATTCGACCGTTTGGAGAAAATAGGAGATTTCGGTATTGTAGGTGTGGCAGGAGTAAACGGCAGAGACATTATCAGTAACATTTATCACGGTGTGACTCCAAGCAAAGTGTCCGATTATAATATCACGGAAGAAACTCTTTGTGAGACTGTTGACGAATGTCTTTTCATTATAAAAAATGAGGCAAAATACATCGATATATTCAAGAATTTGATTTGCGACTCTTGGCATATGTATGCTGTTGAGTTTTGTCTTCGATGCAGACAACTGTCAGAGAAAGTTTATGTTATACCAGCTAATATTTACCATGTCTCGCCTGGTAGTTCGTACGATGAGTCATACTATACTCAACTAAAGAAGATAGCAAAGAAATATAAGGGTAGTTTTGAAAGGATCAACTGCACGATGGGATACTGGCACACTGGCACATTACGACTTTGGAATCAGATACGTAATCGTCGCAGAAAAGATATCCGAAACGGGACGTTGAAACATTGATGATTATGAAAATGAAAAATTAAGAATGCGAAATGCGGAATTAGTTTGTTCTGTATTTACGACAGATTTCCATCTCTTTCTCTTAAAAGTCTAAGACTTCTCTTAAAAACTCCGAGTCTCTGTGTTTATTTCTATGCGCTCGCCTTCGGCTCGCGCTGGTGGAGAGGACAAGGGCGTTCCGCCCTTAACAATCCTCAATTCCTATAACCAAATATCTAAATTAAACTTAAACAGCTTCTTAGAGTTTTCCCATATTTCTGTTCTCTCCGTTTGGAGCTTTCCTACACACACTTGTTTGTGGGTTTTCCAAGTGTCGGATATTACTGACACTGTTTTCTGTTTGATTATTATCACTATTGCGGGCAGGTTTCAAACCTGCCCCTACGATCATGGGATTGATTGACTATTGGAAAACGGCTATTTTATATAACTATTTTATAATATGACACCATGTTGATTTAGTCGAACTCACGTTAATTTATAATCTTTTTCCGCAGTGTTTGCAGAAAAGAGAGTCGCTTCTGTTTGTCTTCTCACCGCAGTTCTTGCATGTTTTGGCTTTTGATTTTTCATAACCTTCAAGCATAGACGACGAGACGACACCAGTAGGCACAGCGATGACTATATAACCGAGAAGCATGACGAATGTGGAGATGATTCTTCCCATTGTGGTGATGGGCGCGATGTCGCCATATCCCACCGTCGTCATCGTCACGACCGCCCAATAGATGGAGACGGGAATGTTGTAGAAAGCGGTGCCTTCTTCGTCGCTCTCCACTATATACATCAAAGCTCCGAGTGAAATCACCACAAGCACGACGAGTGAGAAAAAGACAATCAGTTTCTTCGAACTGTCGCGGAATGCGTTGATGAGAGCCTCTCCCTCGCTCAAAAAATAGAAGAGACGGAATATCCTGAAAATACGTATGATTCTGAAAATACGTATGACTGCCAACGAGTGGGCCGACGGTGTGATGAGGCTGATGTAGGTTGGCAACGTCGAAATCAAATCTATAATTCCGAAAACACTGAAGATATAATTCAGGGGCTTTTCCTCACAGTAGACGCGCATGATATATTCTATCGTGAAGAAAATAGTGAAGATCCATTCGAGCACCTCAAACTCTGTGCTGAAACGAGTCGCCACAGCAGGGACAGTGCCGATAATCACCACTACTACCGACAGCAGAATGAATCCGGTAAGAAGGACATCAAACATTTTCCCTTCCGGCGAGTCGCAATCAAACAATATTTTTCGGCATTCTCTTTTAAGACTACCGTTTTTTATATAATTAAACATATAGGTCATCTTTTCACATGCAAAGATAATCTTTATTTGGTAGTGTCACAAAATAACAGTCAACCATCAATCATCAATCGTGCAAAATTGTCATGTCTTTTGCTATTCGTATGTCAAAAGGGCAGAGTAGATATGGAAATTCGCTGGTGGCATACATTTTGATTTTACGTAAGCGTAAAGCAGAAACAAAAAAAATTAGATATATGGCTACAGGTAATATTGGCGTAACGACGGCGAACATCTTTCCCGTCATCAAAAAGTTCCTTTATTCAGATCACGAGATTTTTTTGCGTGAGATAGTGTCGAACGCTGTAGATGCTACGAGCAAGCTAAAGACATTGGCTTCTGTCGGCGAATTTAGCGGTGAGCTTGGTGATCTTAAGGTGCGTGTCAAGATAGACAAGGAGGCTGGCACACTTACTGTTTCCGACTCTGGTATCGGTATGACCGCTGATGAGATTGAGAAGTATATCAATCAGATTGCATTTTCAGGCGCTGAAGAGTTTGTAGAGAAATATAAGAACAACGCAAATGCCATTATCGGTCACTTCGGTCTTGGCTTCTATTCGTCATTCATGGTGTCGAAGAGTGTCGACATCATCACTCTTTCTTATAAGGATGGCTCAAAGGCCATGAAGTGGAGCTGCAACGGCGACACTGAATACACTTTGGAGGAGACAACAAAGGAGCGTCGTGGTACTGATATTGTGATGCATATCGACGACGAGAACAAGGAGTTCCTTGAGGAGAATAAAATCAGTGAGTTGCTAAACAAATATTGCAAGTTCCTTCCTGTTGAGATAGCATTTGGCAAGGAGACGGAATGGAAAGATGGCAAGAGTGTTGAGACTGACAAGGATAAGATCATCAACAACCCGTCGCCAGCATGGACTAAGAAACCTGCTGATTTGAAGGATGAAGACTACACTAATTTCTATCGTGAACTTTATCCAATGGGTGATGATCCTTTGTTCCATATTCATTTGAATGTCGATTATCCATTCAATTTGACTGGTATTCTTTACTTCCCTAAGATCAAGAATAATTTTCAGATTCAGAAGAATAAGATTCAGCTCTACTGCAACCAGGTATTCGTCACAGATTCAGTAGAGGGTATCGTGCCTGAATTCCTGACACTTCTTCACGGTGTGATCGATTCTCCTGATATTCCGTTGAATGTGTCGAGAAGCTATTTGCAGAGCGACCAGAATGTGAAGAAGATCTCTTCCCATATCACAAAGAAGGTGGCAGACCGTCTGCAGGAGTTGTTTAATGCCGATCGTGCAGATTTCGAGAGCAAGTGGGACAGCCTAAAGATTTTCATCGAATACGGAATGCTTACGGAGGAGAAGTTCGAGGAGAAGGCAAGGAAATTCGTGCTTTTGAAGAATGTCGACGATAAGTATTACACACTTGAGGAGTACAGCAAGTTGGTTGAGGCTAACCAGAAAGATAAGAATGATTCTGTTGTCTATCTATATGCCACAGATAAGGAGGCTCAATACTCATTCATCCAGAAAGCAAAGGATAAGGGTTATGATGTGTTGATGATGGATGGTGAGTTGGATTCTCACTTCATGTCGATGTTGGAGCATAAGAGTGAAGGTGGAAAACTTCGTTTCGCTCGTGTCGACGCGGATACAATCGACAAGCTTATCCCTAAGGGCGACGAGAAGAAAGTGGAGATGTCTCAGGAAGACCAGACTGCTCTTACGACAGCATTCCAGAGCATTTTGCCAAAGAACGACAAGTTTAACTTTATTGTAAGTTATGTCAATGCTGATGCTGATTCTCAGGCAGTTGAAATCACGCAGAATGAGTTTATGCGTAGAATGAAGGAGATGTCTCGTAATCAGCCTGGCATGAATTTCTACGGTGATATGCCTGACTCATACAACTTTGTTGTGAACGAGAACAGTGGTTTGATCAGCAAGATCTTGCGTGAACTTAAAGATAAGACAGCAAGTAGTTTGAGCGGAGTGCTTACAGAGATTCGTGAACTTGAGGATAACATTTCAAATCTTCGCAACCAAAAGGATTCAGATGGCAAGATCAAGCCAGAGGCACAGTCTACAATCAAGGAGTGTGAGACACGACTTACTGAAAAACAGGCGACACGTGATGCCGCATACAACTCGTTTGCAGCAGAGAGCGATGAGATGAAGCAGTTGGTGGATTTGTCATTGTTGAGCGTAGGTTTGCTAAAGGGTTCAGCTCTCGACAACTTCATTTCAAGAAGCATGAAGATGCTGTAAGGAAATGCAGAATTATAAATGCTAAATGCAGAATTAGGAATGCACTTGTAGAGACGCACGGACGTGTGTGTGACTACAAAATGCAAAATCTGGCATTTTGAGATAAACGAAAGAGGGTGTATCAAAATGTAAAACCTGATTTTTTCAACTTACATTTTGTCACTTTTTTGAGAACAACAAAGCCGTTTCAGAGTATTTACTTACAGTTAAGTCTCTGAAACGGCAATATTTTTGGGAAAATCAAAAATCTACTGACATTTTGATAGTTCAAAATTCAGAAAATTGAGTTTTGATACATCCTCTTTTTTGTGTTTGTAGAGAGAAATAGTAGAATGACTTCCAACGGATAAAAAACAAAGTTTATTCGAGAGATTTTTGTAAATTTGTCTCCAATATAAGTTTTAATATTAAATTGGTTGATATGTTACAGAATCGCACTTGGCTTGCCTTTGCCAACAGAAAAAGGTGTAGACATGCAGATGCAATTCATAATCTTGGATTTGTCAGTTGGAGAATGGGAAGAGCACGTTTTGCCATCGGAGATGTAGTTTACCTGTTTATGTCCGATGAACGATGTGTACGTTTCAAAATGGTGGTAACTGCAGCAAATTGCAAACGTGAAGATCAAGCTTATTGGGTGGAAACTCCTCCAAATGATATTACTTATAAATTGGAATTATTAGAAGAATATAATGGTACAGAGCTGAATGAGACAAATCTGTTTGATCATGGTTTTTCTGGTGGTAGAAGTATTCAAGGTCCTATTTATAAAAATGAGAAACTTTTGAATTATATTAAATCAAAATTCTAACATCAGTTTTTCATAGAACGTGATAAATAAAGATTTATGTTCTTTTCTTTTTGTGCTCCCCTTCGGCTCGCGCTGGTAGGGAGGGCAAGGGCGTTCCGCCCTTTGCAATCCTCAAATACAATGTCCAAATTATCAGTCTTAAAATAGGATCCGACCAAACTAAAAAAACACAAAAAGACGGGAATGACTCCCGTCTTTTTGATTGAATTTTATATAGATAAATAATAGTGTTATTTCACAACCACTTTAGCAATAGTAGAGTTGTCTTTAGAGTTGACTCTTATTATGTACGAGCCTTTTCCTGTGATGTCGAACGCCACAAAATCATTGCCGTTTCCAACGACTGATTCATTGTGGATGCCGTTGGCTCCGATGATGTCGACGCTTTGTATTCCGTCGGCACACTTGGCAAAGAATTGTCCGTCAGACACGGTAGGGTAGACAATTGCGTCATTCTTGGCTGCTATTGATTCCATTCCTGCATTGACACTGCGTAGAAGCACAGCCTTGATACTTTTTGCCGGCAATGATGTTTTGACCACTCCGTTGGAAATAGTAGCGTCGCCTTCCACAAGCGCATTCTCAGTATGGCTTACAAACGTCTCTGTGGCAGGAAGATCAGACAATGACAATGTCTTGCAACTTCCGTCTGCAATCTCCATTCCTGAAACTGTGACTTCCACGTCTGCGGCATCTTTTGTCGAACGGTTGACAATCAGCAGTGTGGCTTCTGTGTTGTTATCGTTTACAGTCACGTAGCTTTCCACCATATTGACATCCGACGATTGGCTTGGCACGTAGTATTCCTTACTGTAGCGAGCCATCAGATGGATAGCCTCCCACATTCCTGGATACCAGCTCCATGGAGTGAAGAATTCTCCATTGTTTTTCATCAGTTCTCCCACATGGCTGATATAGGCGATAGCGTGGGTGATTGGTTCGAAACTGCTGCTGATGTTGTATTCTGACACAGAGAAAGTTACTCCGTGATCCTCTTCCATATATTCTTTCATCCAGTCGTCGCAACGTCCGAGAATATACTCTTTCTTGATATTGGTGTCCCAGCCTCCGTTCAAAGTGTAAAGTCCGTTTGCTTCTGGATTGTCGTATGTGCGGTCGAAATAAGTGCGGTGCGACTGCAGGTTTGCCTCTTCTCCTTTATCTCCGCTTGGATAGTAGTGGATGTCGAGCACATCAAGCAGTTTGACTCCATGTTTTTTCTGCTCCTGACCGATACGCATGATGAAATATTCAAGCCAAGGCATCTGCTTTCCTTCCCATTTAGGGAACTGGTTTGTCGTGCCGCTTGTGGCGAACCATGTCCATTCGCTTCCTGCAACAGGTCCGCAAAGTTTGATTTCTGGAAATTTCTTTTTTGCTGCCAACGCCACTTTCACGTATTGCTGGATATAGAATTCGGGGTCGAAATCAGGCTGCACATCTTTGTGTGTCCAGCTCCACATCTCAGGCTCGTTGTCCATGTTCCAATAGATGAATTGGCTCATGTCTCGTTTAAGGTCGTCTTTCCAGTAGGTGAGGATGTCCGTCGTCTGCTCAGTGCTCCATTCTTCAAGATAGAGCGACGTGTCTCCTGCCTTATATTCCTTTTTCTCGAGGTCGATCACTTCACCGCCTCCACACAATGGCCATGAACACCATTCTCCCCATTGACTCTGGTTGAATTCCCAGTCGTTGAAATTATGCTCTTTGGAAGACGCTACATATCCGCATAGCTGGAACGAGTACATTGCCTGGATGCCGGGAAAACTTTCATTCATCACTTTTGATGACATATCCCAGTCGCAGTCGTAGATGTTGCTGTACCAGTCGGGATGACAGGTGAGATGCTTTTGGTAGTTGTACTTTGTGGCGTTGTTTCCGTTGTTGAGGCGGACAAATTTTATTCCGCTCTCTTTCAACAGAGATTCTGCCTTGGGATCCAGCGTTTTCCCCGGTTGGAAAGGGATGTCGGATGTGTTGCGTCCGAATAGATATGGGCTGTACTTGTGGACTCCGCTTTTTGTGTCGACGGAGATCTTCACGTCTGCTGCATTGACAATTGCTGACGATGCGACACAACATATCAAAGTTAGTAAGTTGTATTTCATGGTAATATATGATTGAGTGTTAGTAAATAATACTCTGCAAATGTAAGAATAAAATGTGAAATGCAAAAAATATAGGCTTGATTTTGTTGGCTCAATTCAGACTTATGTAAGTGATTTTTATGAGGATTATTAAGGGCGGAACGCCCTAATCCCCTTCTAAAGTGCGAGCCGAAGGCGAGCACACAGAATTAAATAAAATCACAGATGTACAAAGTTCATATAGAAAGGCTATGCCTTTTTATGAAAAAAGGTGAGAATACAATTTGATAGTGGAAAATGCTTTTCTTAATACGAATTCGCGAATACAATTATATTTATGTGCTCGCCTTCGGCTCGCACTAAAGAGGAAAGAGTTAGGGCCAATATCTATTAAACATGGGCCCTTAACAATCCTCGACTCTATAACCAAATTCTTAAATTAAATTTAATCAGTTTCTAAATTTGGTTAATTTTGTACAGTAAATCTAATTAATATGCAAAGTCGGTATAATATGGAGCAGGCTAGAATGAAACCATCGATGGAGTCTCATCTAAATCAAATTAGGAAAATGTGTGCTTCGTGGTTGATTTGAAACCAAAATTTATTCAAACCTTATCGCTTCTGCTGGCGAGATGTTTTTGATGATATAGGTAGGGGCGATCAAAATCAAAGTGCTGATTGTTGCGATTCCGATATTCAATAGGATTATTGTCGACGGTACTATTTCGGCTGGTACGTGATCGACGTAGTAAGTTTCGGGATCAAGCGGAATCAGGTGGAATTGCATCTGTAGCCAGCACAATGCGATGCTGATGATGTTTCCGATCAGCATTCCTTTTCCTACGAGGAACAACGACTGGTAGAGAAATATTTTTCTGATGCTCCAGCTGTTTTCTCCCAATGCGAACAGCACTCCGATCATGTTTGTACGCTCAAGAATAAGAATCAGTAGGCTCGACGCGATTGTGAAGCCTGCCACACATATCATCAGCACCAATATGATAGCCACGTTGATGTCGAGCATTTCAAGCCATGCGAATATTTGTGGCGACAATTCCTTAACGCTTTTCAGAATGTATGGGTTGCCATCTTCGTCGAAACGATTGCCGATAGTGCGGAAAATCTTATCGTAATGCTCGTCGAGAGTGTTGAAATCAGCAATTTGAATTTCGACGTGAGTGACTTTATCTTCACTCCATGAGTTAAGACGTTGCAGATGACGGAGGTCCGCCACCACTACTTTGTCGTCGAAATCTGTGAATCCGGTGTTGTATAATCCAGTGATTGTCAGCGGGCGAACTCGTATTTTTCCATTTAGCACGAAGTAGATACGCATTTTGTCGCCGACAGAAAGATTCATTTTTTGAGCAAGACGGGAGGATATCACAGCCTCTTTGCTTATGCTGTCTTTTGTGATTTCGGCTATCCTTCCGTCGACGATGCTGCTCTTGAAAAAATCCCAGCTGTAATCGCAGTCCACTCCTTTGAATACAATGCCTTGCACATCTTCATCTGTCTTGAGAATTGCCCCATAGTTGCATATTCTCTGGGCATGCTCAACTCCGTCGATATTCTGTATTTTAGACATTAAAAAAGAGTCAACACTGATTGGTCTGCAATCAATGCTGCCTCTTTCTGATAATCCACAAATCTGGTAATGAGAAGAAAAACCGATCAGCTTTTCCCTTATTTCATTTTTGAAACCTGTGATGACGCACATGGCGATGATCATCACGGCTGTACCGATAGCCGTTCCCAGTACCGCAATCTTAACAGCGGTTTTCGACACGCGTTTCTTGCCTTTCTGCTCGTAATGAAGACGTTTGGCAATAAACAGTTCGAGATTCATACCGGGCACCGTCTATTAAATCGTATCAAATAGTGCGTCCTGGATAAACTTCCAACGCCTTCTTCAATACGAATAATGCTTTAGTCAAGTCTTCTTTTTGAAGCACATACGCTACACGCACCTCATCCTTGCCAAGCTCAGTTGATGTGTAGAATCCGCTGGCAGGCGCCATCATCACAGTCTGACCCTCATACTCGAATTCCTCAAGAAGCCAAGCACAGAATTTGTCTGCGTCGTCGATTGGCAAGCGTGCTACAGTGTAGAATGCACCCATAGGAATAGGGGAGTAGACACCAGGGATACGGTTGAGACCGTCGATCAAGAACTTGCGTCGCTCCACATATTCATTATACATCTCAAGCATATAGTCTTGAGGGGTGTCGAATGATGCCTCTGCAACAATCTGACCGATCAAAGGTGGAGAAAGACGAGCCTGACAGAATTTCATCACGTTCTTTTTAACCTCCTCGTTCTTTGTCACCAAAGCTCCGATACGGATTCCACATTCACTGTATCTCTTTGAAACCGAGTCGAAAAGCACTACGTTGTTTTCGATTCCGTCAAGATGGAACGCAGAAATATATGGTGCACCTGTATAGCAGAATTCGCGGTAAACCTCATCTGAGAACAAGTACAAATCATACTTCTTCACCAAGTCGCGAATCTGGTTAAGCTCATTTCTTGTGTAAAGATAACCTGTAGGGTTGTTAGGGTTGCAGATCAAAATACCCTTAGTGCGTGGAGTGATCAGCTCCTCAAACTTCTCGATTGGAGGCAATGCGAATCCTTCCTCAATTGTAGAGACAACTGGCTTGACCACAGCTCCACATGCGATGGCAAACGCAGTGTAGTTGGCGTATGCAGGTTCTGGCACGATAATCTCGTCGCCTGGATCCAAGCAAGCCATGAATGCGAAGTTTACAGCCTCAGAACCGCCGCAAGTGACAATGATATCTTTTTCTGTGACATCAATCTTGAAACGGTGGTAATATTCCTTTAGCTTTAGACGCAAACTCTTATAGCCGTCAGATGGAGAATACTCCAAAATCTTTCTGTCGATGTGTTTAAGTGCATCAAGCGCGACTTGTGGTGTACGCAAATCTGGTTGACCAATATTTAAATGGTACACTTTAACACCACGTTCCTTGGCACGGTCTGCCAATGGCACGAGTTTTCTGATAGGCGACTGAGGCATCTGCTGTCCTCTTATTGATGTCTGCGGCATTTCTTAATTATAATTTGTTCTATTTCAGTGTAAAAACTGAAAGTCTCGTCTCTTTTTTTAGTAAAACCACGCTCTATATGCGTGCAATTACACAATCTTGTGCAAAAATAATCTTTTTTTGTCACAAAATGCAAAAATATATCAGCCTAATTTGAAGACGATACGCAATTTTCCATCTGCATAGCTGTGACTTGTGATGCGGAACTCACCTATTTCAGATGTGTTTTGCACGTGGGCACCGACGCAGAGGCAAACGTCGTAGTCGCCGATGTAGACAAGACGGAATTTGTCTGCACCTTCAGGTAGGGTTGCCCGGCTCACATTGTCGGGAATCTGATCTTCCGTGACAAACTCATACCTCACGTCGACATGGGAATTGATGACTTCATTGACGCGACGGGTGATCTCATCCACCTCATCCTGAGTCAGATCGTGGTCGATCATATAGTGGCATTTGCTTTTCTTACGCTCGATATGGTTCTCCACCGAACGTGGGCAGCCATAGATATTCACCATTGTGCGGTTCAGAATATGTTCAGCCGAATGCATCGGCGGATATTCCTGTTTGTTGTGCTCAAAAACTGGTTCTTCCATATTGTTATTTATTTCTGCAAAGATAGGAATTGGCGGAGAAAGAAGCAATTTATGGGAGGGGGAAACATCTTTGTTTTTTCCAAATTCACATTGATAAGTCGGTGTTCACACATCTGTATGTTACTTTAAAGTAGCGACAATGTATGTATATCCTTTTTGAAAATGATGAATACTTTGTATATCAATGGTTTATGTTTATTTAACATTTTATATTATATTGGTGATATAAATTATATTAACTTTGTAATGAAATTTTAGTTTTATAACGATATATGGCAAATGAAACGTATCTATTGGATGTAAATGAAATAGATCATACAATAGATATATTTAAGAACGAACATACAGGTTATAGTATTACTGTAGACGATAAAGAAAAGAAAAAAGTAGTAACAATTAATAAAAATAAGGAAAAAGGAATATTAAACATATTTTTTTTAACTGGAGGAAGAGTTTCTTTTCAAATTCAATCTAAATTAAAATCCGATTGTGCAAAATTAAAAAATCTCATTGCTTCCAATTGTAAGATACCTTTCCCAGATTTAAAACAGTATGAGACTAAATGTGACGATTTGAATGAGTTTGATTTTTTTTTAGAAATTTTGAAGGAAGATAAGACTTTAAATATTTCTGAAAAGTCAACTGATGGTTTGGGTGTAAGAAATAGAATCAGTATAACAAACCAATCTGGAGCGGTGGTTACGGTTACATGTTTTGATACTAAAACCGTAACATTGCAAGGAAAGTTAACTCCTTTGTTTGTCCAAATTTATGGATTGATATCGGAAGATGTTGTCAATGGCTCGTTTGCTAAAGAAATGAAACTTGTAAGCAGCATCCAAAATGAAATTCCTTCAGAGATAAAAATAGAAGATTATATTCCAAATATTGATTCTTTGTCAAAGAAATATAAAATGCTTATCGTGTCTTCCATTGAACTGGTAAATGCAGCTATAATATTAGATGATAACAGCGGTTTAATCACAAGTATGATGAGGGCTATAGAAGGTTTGATGATAGACAAAATAGGGTCAAAGTCTATAATTCAGGTGAAAAATTCTTTTGATTATTTTCATATGGTTGATAATAAATGGAAAATAAAGCCTGAATATGATTATTTCCCTGATGCAGAAAATACCATTTTGGAAGAGTGTTATACTTTTTGGAATACTTATAGACATCCATACTCTCACATTGATAAGTATGACACTCAAAATACACGTTTGTTAACTTATGACAAAGCATTAGAAATTATAAAAATAGGGTTAAATATAACCAATAAGATGTTAACTATTTTATAATATAATGGAAAAGAAAGCATTTCATATCATCAAATTGAATGACAGTAGATTGCTTGTAATATTATTGTCGTTTGATTCGTACAGTGAGTATTGGGACGAGTTATGCTCAACGCTTGCTTCGTACAATATGACTAATGCTGAACTGTATTTTGATTATTTGGTTAGAAATGGATTAAATGAAAGATTTTTTAGAACAAAATTAGACGGATTGTCACTTATTCCAAATTCATTTTCTGCATTTGAGGCTGGTCCTTTGGTGGTATCTGAATCTAACAAATATTTTAGAGAACATCCAGAGTCTCTTCAAAGCAGTGCTTTGTCGGAAATACAAAGAAAATTATTTCTGAGAAGATTGTCAAGACAAAATTAGTTTGCAAGTGAATTAACTTATTAACAGGCTACTCAATGAGTAGCCTTTATTTTTTTACCCCATTACCTTCGAAAGTAGAGACACCACAATGCACAGCTTCAGTTAACATGCCGCATTGCACCGTCTCCACGGAGAATGTGTCCCCGACAATTACGCATTAATTTGATACAAAAAAAATCGCCTGCGGATAATTCCGCAAGCGATCTTTTTAAGAGATAATGCTGATAGGTTATTTTAACACAACTTTTTCTGTATATGAGTTGTTTTTTGTCACAACCTTTACCAAATAGATTCCTTTGTTGTAGGAATGCATGTCTATAATCAAATTTCCTGAACCTGTCTGAGAATAGATGATATTTCCAAGCAAGTCTGAGACAAGCACATTGGCTGTCTTGTTGGCCAAGTCGACGACGATTTCGTCATTTTTAGTGTATATATTTATTGCCTTATTTTTTGCTTGACCGATGTTGTCTGTTTGTTTTACATCTTCAATCGTGACATTGCTAAATCCATATATTTTGTCGTATACAGGGTTCTTTACAACAGGGTCGTACGAACTGTTTGGCTCCTCTGTTGAGTAGTTACATATAGGGGTTTTAATATCTGCGAGACTAGCGACAAAATTTGTGTTAGGCTCGTAGACTGAAACTGAAAATCCGCTTGTTAATCTGATGGATTTAGCTGCAAGATAAGTCACGTTTACATCCTTCACCACAACATCTCCCGCTTCTTTATCTGTAGTGACTGCGTTACCAGCCTCAATAGCATTTGCTTTCACCTCCTCATCTTCTGTGTATGTCTTATTCTGAATATAAGTGATAGAATCTGCAGTGTCGGCAAATAAACTGTTTGAGTCATAAATATACGGAACATAGTTATGTTTGTAGACTGTCACTGCATAGTTGAAGTCCACACCGTCGAATGTTGCTTCTGAGACGTTGTCAAACGACTGAATGTAGGTTTCACCTGCGTCATCTGAGCTACATAGAGATATACGGCAATTATCGACTGGAGAAGTGACCTTTACTGTCGTGCCGCTTTTCTTGACTGTAGCATACAAACATGCTGGGATTTCTGTTCGTAATTCCATACTTGGGTCTCCGAAGTAATGGAAAATATGGTTTGTGTATTCGATCTCTGATGATACATTTCCATATATTTGTGGCATCATCAACAATCCTTTGTTCAACACATGTCCCATATTGTAGACTGGCTCCAAATCAGATGGTTTGTATGTGTTGCCATTAGCCCAAGTTGTTGTGATTCCTGGGGTAGGGTACATGGCATCAAACATTCCGATTGCCAAACCATCGTTTGCTCCTGAATAACTTACTGCTGTGGCTCCAAACACACCCACTGCTCCTCCGTTGCTGTGGCGAAGCAAAGCCTCGCTGAAACAATTTGTTTGGAATCCTCCCGTCAAACTATTGATGCTGAATACGACTGGAGTTTTGTCTCCATTTGTCAATGCCTCAACATCTGATGTCTTGAAACTAGGATTTTCCCATCCGAGATAAGCTCCATTACCTCTGTAAAGGACGTAGCTTGAACCTTCATTAATGGAAGCTGACAAATTAGCTGTCGCTCCCTGCCATACCGGACCATATCCTTCCAAATCGGATGGCAGTTTAGCTCCATTGGAGTATCTGCTGGATTTGCTATAATAGTGAGGCTCATAATTGGAAGAGTATCCGTATGCACTCCAATCAATTGCATAGTAAGCACGGTCGATATATTTGCCCCATCCAATCATGTAGTTGCGGATCTCTTCACTTGTCAATACGAAGCGACGATCCTCTTTTCCATCACCAGGGAACATGTGTCCACCTTTTGTCGTGTAATCTTGGAAATATGCGCTGTGAAGTCCTGTATTGTAAAAATCATCATCTAATACAGGATTCTGTTCGTACTTTATAATCTTGTCGAAGACGGCTTTCGCTTCGTCGGAAGTGCTTACAGAAATACGGCCTCTTGCCATATCTGCCGTATAGTCATCGTCTCCGTCCATACATGCATATTTCAAATCGGATGCCCATGATCCAAATGACGCTTGATCGTTACGGTCTTTATGATTTGTCATAAACGACGGTACGTCTTCGATATCTCCAACAATCAGCAGATATTCTGGCTTTTCATTATCTGTGTATGCTTTCTTTATGGCATCTCTTACTTCATTTGCGGATGTCCATTCCGCAGAAATGATCTGGCACTTATATCCTAATTTAGCCTTCCAACTTTTGAATTTCTCAACTGCTGGTAGGTATTTGTCTGTAGTGACAATAAGATAGTCGGCATTTTCTTTGGATACAGAAGCGTCGCCCGATCTTAAGAATTCTGTTTTGGTAGTATTTGTCGACGGTACATAATCCGCCACAACACCTTTTAGCAATGATGGCATCATCTTGTAGTTGAGAGGCAGTTTTTCATCTCCTGCTGTAGCAGACTCCGAAAGAAAATCTTTTTTATTCCATGAGACACGGTAAGTGATTTCAGTACAGCACTTTATAGTCTTCGCAACCGGATTGTATTGGATAGGGCACAATCTGACAGATGCGAACGGATAAGATCGGTATGATTGAACACCTAATAATTCCGCGTTGTTTTCAGGGAAATATGCGTCCTTATTATATACATCTGAAAAATCCGAAGAGTTGGAATATGCGGTTTCTGATTGATTGTCGAATCTTTCAGACGGTGCAATATTGAAAGTCTTATATTCTTTAGAAGTCTGATTTATGACTTCAATTTTCAAATTCGACGATGCCACACTCAACAAATCTGTAATTGTAGGAAGCTCCGGATAACCTTTTTCTCCCATCACAGGCATACCATTTATGTGGATAGTATGGAATTCCTGATTGCCTACAGTTGTCTTATCAGCAGAGAATCCACCAAAACGATAGGTGACCTCTATGTAGTTGGTTCCTTGTCTCACATCTCGTTCCACCTCAAAGTCGCCATTCTCCACAACACCATTGGTGTAGGAAAAATGAGTGGCTTGAATGGAAGTGGCAAGGGCCAGCATTATACTTAATAATGAATATTTCATCATCAACAGATTATGTTATTTTTCCAAAGATTCAAATTTAGCTTTCAATTCTGCATTCTCTTTCTCCAGACGGATCAAGTGGAGAGTAAGTTCCTCAACTTTTTCCAAAAGCATGTTGCTCATTTTTGATAGGCTGACTCCATTCTGTTCGATTTCTTCTGCTGACGGAATTCCAGGAAGATGCTTGTTTTCCTTAACATACGACTCTACCTCGCTCAACGACTTCAAATCATAGTTCTCATCGAACACGTAGTCTGCTACGTTGTTCATTTTTACGTTGACATCATTGGCGTTCAAAGATGTGACATTTATCTCATTCTTACAAGTGATCTTGCCGTTGACAACCATGTCTCCTTTGTTAAACATGTAATTGCTAGCATCAAAAGTCAAAGAGTTACGTTTTTCGTCAGAACTACCTTCGTTACCTGCTGTGTTGAATACAAAGCTATTTGATTCTTTGTCAAAATACATATTTAATGTGCTTGAGTCAGGTGTCTCTATAGCAATACCTTCTCTAAGGTTTAGTCCTTTTGCATTTACATTACCACTCCAATCTACAGTGAACATGTTTTTGGAAGAATCCGTTGCCGCATCGGTACATTTGATTAGATATTCATAACTTCTCGTTTTTTGTCCACTGTTGTCAGAAGTGCATGGAATGTTAATATTTAATGTGCTGAGGTTTGTTTCTCCGCTTACATTTATGTTTTTATTAAAAGCAGCGTTGTCATTTACTGATAAGGCCGAATCCAAAAGAATCTCTTTTTTACATGAGATCATGCCGTTGACAATCATGTTACCTCTGTTAAATATGTAATTGCCGGCATCAAAGGTCAAAGTGTTATGTCTTTCGTAAGGACTACCTTCGTAACCTGATGTGTTGAATACAAAGCTATTTGATTGTTTGTCAAAATACATATTTAATGTGCTTGAGTAAGGTGTGTCTATTGCAGTACCTTCTCTAAGGGTTAGTCCTTTTGCTTTTACATTACCATTCCAATCTACAGTGAACATTCTTTTGTAGGAATTAGTTGTTGCATCAGAACAATCGATTAGATAATCATAACTTCTAGTTTTTGTGCCACTTTTGTCTGTAGTGTATGGAATGTTAATGTTCAATGTGCTGAGGCTTGCCTCTCCGCTTACATTTATATTTTTATGAAAAGCAGCGTTGTCATTTACTGATAAAACAGAATCCAAAACGGTCTCTTTTTTACAAGTGATGTTGCCGTTGACAACCATGTCACCGTTCTCAAAATTGAATTGACTTGCTCTGAAATTAACAGGGTGGAAATCCTCCATGTTACTATTTGTGGTGAATTCAAAGGCTTTTTCTTCTGTTTGGTAATTTATACTAAGAGACGGAGAACAGCAGTGGTCAGCCGATTGGTCTTTGATAGATAACCCTGTGCTGATGACATTTCCTTTGTGGTTTACTAAGAACAACCTGTTGTTTACTTGTATGTTGTTGTTCTTACATTCGATAAAATAAGAATAATTTTCAGCTGCTCTAGGAAGGTTGATTGTTAATCCTAAATTTTTATTATAAAGTTCCATGTTGCCATAAATAAAGGCATCGTTTGTTCTGAGATATTCAGTTGTCACTTCATCAAAATTTTCCGCGTTTGCTGCTGTTGATATAAAAGCAGCAATAACAAAAGGTAAAAGTTTCAAATTCATTTTATAATTTTTTTTAATTTAACAATATGCTTTATGTCAAACATGGCTCCTGTTAAGTTTCAAAGGGTATGTCTTGTCATAAAATTATTGCAAATGTACGGAGATATTTTGAAATGAAACAACACACATCAAAAAACATTTTGTTTTTAGTGTTAAGGGATATAAAATATGAAAGGTTATTAAATGAATGTGGAGAAAAAGAAAAATCGCCTGCGGATAATCCCGCAAGCGATCTTTTAAAGCATTTTATATCGAGCTTAGATTATTTTAGCACAACCTTCTCAATATAAGAATCATTAGCAGTCACAACTTTCACAAGATAGATACCTTTGTTGTATGAAGAAAGATCAATATCAGTTTGATCCGCATTTACTGCTTTCTCAACCAAAACCTTACCAGTCATATTTGTAACTGTTATAGAGTTGATTGTATCGTCTGAAACCTTAATATAAACAACTCCATTAGTCGGATTTGGATAGATTGAAAGATTTTGAGAAGTAGATGATGTCTCAATTAGATCAGTCAATGGTCCATTAGAAGAAAAAGCATAATATTCACTGTTTCTATTCAAATTAGAGAAAATATCAGCTGGGTCTTCAATTGTAGGTTTCTCTATTTTTGTCAACTTATTTGAAGCAAAATTTCCTGAATAAGTCTCAATATGACCAAAGTTATTCAAGAATGTAACCTCAAAAATGCAATTTCTGATAGAACCAGTCCAGATTAAAACGTTTCCGTCTTCTGCGATGTACCCAGAATTACGAGTCTGGACTTTGTTCTCTAAATCTCTGATAGTCAGATACCAAGAATTCGCATTCTTGACATTAAATTCCAATTTGCCTTTTGCTCCATCTGAAATGTTGACTACAGAGACTTCGATTTCGTGATTTTCTGCAAACTCAGGAAGTATTTTTGCATTAAGCGTAGATCCAGAATGTGCGGAAAAACCAGCTTTTAACGTAATCATTTTACCAGCTCTTAGTTTCAATGTTCCATCAGAATAAACATCAAATTTGTCATCGCATGGCAAAATTATGTTCTCTTTGGCATTTTTTCCTTTTGTCTCGCCCTCGTTGACTTCTTTGTAATCAAGACAAATATCTCCACTTACAGTAGGATATTTAGGAGAAACACCAACAGTGGCAGAATGAACAAATCCACTTAAAGCATCAAAAAACAGATTACCTTTTATTATGTAATAATATCCGTCAGAGTCGCCTCCCCAACCTAAATTACAATAAAAGTAATATTGGTCGTCAATGTCATAACCAGAAACGACATATGTATGTCCTACAGAAACTGCATAACCATACATATAGTAGTAAAAAGGATCATATCCAGCATTGCAATAATTTACAGGACGTCCAGCCTCAATCTCTGTCTTTATCAATTGGTTCCATTGGTCGTCAGTCCATCCAAAGTCAGGGTTTATCCATTTGCCGCCACTTTGGAAATAATATTCGGACATTACATTTCCATAACAATTGTAGCCCATGTCTTTGTAGGCGTGTGGATATAGATCATAAGCTTCAAAAGCATCAATACCGGTTCCATCACATCCATAACTAACGTGAATGGCCTCTCCTGCTTGTCGCAAAAGTCTTGTTGTCTCGTTTATCTGATTAGTAGGAGTTTCCGACTTGACAAGCTCAGCTGGTATCAAGTTCCAATCAAAACCGTCGTAGCTAGTCGTGCCTCTCAACAATTTCTCAGGTTTTTGAAAAATTTTACGGTTTGAATTTTCTGATTCAAGATATGCACCCTGTGAAATTTCAGCAAAATCAGGCCATTTCCATTTCCACAATACCTGAGACAATGCGATGGCAGGACATCCAACTACAGTACGACAATTGTCGTCGTTAGGATCTGTTGGACAGTCGTTGTTGTATATCCATTCACCGTTTTTGTCCGTTGTCTGATTCCATTTGTTCTCTCCTCTTTTGTCTTCTAGCAAAACAGTTCCGGGTGTATAAGCTCGCAACTTTGATGGGTTGAGTAATGACTTCCATTTGCTTTGAGCATTGCCAATTTCTTTCATGAATAATTTGACTTTCGTAGGGTCAACAATGGAAGAGTCAAGAATCAAAGCGGTTGTGTCGGTGATATCTGTGATTTTAAATTCTTTTTGAAGAGAATCAATTGTTGCCGACGCAGTGCCATACATTTTCAAAAAGTTTTGAAAATTCTCATTTGTGGATTCTTTTCCTGAGTGATATTGGCCTTTCGTGTTGTATGCAAGAATTGGCCACATTTCATCTTTAGTGGAAACAAGTACCCAACCGCCTCCTTCGAAATTGATGCCGTATACAGATGGTTTTCCTTGGAATTCCTCGACTACAACGTTGCTTATTTTTTTTGCCTCTCCGGTTTTCTGCTGAATGAAATTCACTGCAACTGTTTGCGCTATTTCACTTTTTACCGAAGCGGAAAATGTATTTGTTGTAACTGAAAGAAATAAAGAAAGGAAAAGCATCTTTATAGATGTAAATTGCTTTTTCATTTCTTATCTTACTTCTTTAATGATTTAACCTCAGCCTTCAAAGCAGCGTTCTCTTTCTCCAAACGGATCATGTGAAGAGTAAGCTCCTCTACCTTCTCCAATAGCATGTTGCTCATAGCTGCCACGCTCATGCCATTCTCTGCCATGTCTGCAGCTGAAGGGATTCCAGGAAGGTGCTTGTGCTCGTTGACGTAGCTCTCCACCTCTGAAAGCGACTTCAAATCGTAGTTCTCGTCGAACACGTAGTCGGCTGCGTTGTTCATCTCTACATTGATGTCCTTTGCATTCAATGCGACAACATTCAACTCATCCTTACATGTGATCTTGCCATTGACAACCATGTCACCTCCGTCGAATGTGTAGCCTTTTGCTTTAAAGTTAATAGAATAGAATCTGTTTTGTGGGCCACCGCCGTAAGATTCTGTGTCAAAAAGCCATCCGTCGTATTCTTTGTTATAGCCACAGTGGAATTTTGCGCAATAGCTGTTGTCCAAAGGTGATTCACTTAATCCTAAAGACCTCGCTCCAACATATCCATCACATGATACTGTGAACATTTTATTATAAGCATTCGTTAGAGCATCATAGCAGTTGATAAATTCTCTATATGATCTTTCCTTTTTTCCTGATTTGTCAACCTGTACAAATGGAATGGTGATGTCTAGTGTGCTGAGTTTTGTCTCGCCCCAAGCCTTAAAATCATCGTGTGTTTCTACTGCACCTTTTAAGTTAGTCGCACCTTCGACAGTTAGATCTTCAAAAGTCTCAGCGTTAGCGGCAGTTGATGCCAATGCCATACCAATTGCGAATGGTAAAAATTTGTAATTCATTTTTTTGTTTTTAAGAATTAAACAATAGACTCAATAACAAACTTATACGAAAATCACCGAGTCCGAATGAAATTCGTACTGATAAATAGGTAGCTTTTAGCCGATGAAGGGGCATCGGGAAGGACAATTGTTTTGATTACTTCGAACGTTTAGAGTCTAATGAATTTTTTCATAAATACATTCATCTGCGGACCTTACAACGTGTAAGAAATAACTAATAACATGCATGTCATCAAATTGGAAAAGTGAAATTTGGGATTGCGCATTTTTCCAAAATACTTTTCGTTCAGGTTCCTCTATCTAATACAATAAATCAATCACTAAGACTGAACTTCTATTTCAATGACATTGTTTTGTCCAAGAGAAAAAATGTTTAATCATACGCAAAACTTAGCAATCCACAAGCCACCCTTTCTTGTTTCATGTTAGGTTTGCTGTTATGCTTTAGAGCATCATTTTCTCTCAAAACCGATGCAAAAGTAATAGGATGTTTTAAACCGAAAATATAAAACGGCAAAAAAAAATATTGAAAGTGTTAAGAAAAGTAAAATATGCAGGGTGTATGAAATAAAAGACAAAAAATCGCCTGCGGATAATTCCGCAAGCGATCTTTTTAAGAGAGTTTTTATATACCGAGTAGATTATTTCAACACAACCTTCTCAATATAAGAATCATTTTCAGTCACAACTTTCACAAGGTAGATGCCTTTGTTGTATGACGAAAGGTCGATAAACAAATCTCCTGATGCTGGTTGTGTGTAAATCACGTTTCCTAACACGTCTGTGATTGTTACGTTAGCGACTTTATCACCCAAAGCAATAGTCAATTCTCCTGTAGTTGGATTTGGATAGAGCGCTACCTTCTGTGTGATCTCAATGTTTTCAGAGTCGGTGAGGTTTTCTTCTTTTATATTTCCATTACTTCCAATGTACGATGTGATTTTAGTTGGTGCTTTATCACCTTCGTCTGTTATATAGACATGGAAATTACCACCTCTATTAACTTTGAATCCTGCATTTAGTTTGACGCTATTCCTTCCATAGAATTTCACATTGCCTTCTGTTGGAACTTGATTTTGCTCACTTATGTTTTCGGCAGAGAGAGAGACATCGGTAGGAATTAAATAAGAAACGTAACGATTGGTATGAGCGTTTATCTTTAAGTAGTCATAACCATCGAAACCAGAACTAGTTCCCCATGAGTTTCTTATGATCCAGTATTCCTTGCCATTTGTCAATTTGACCCAACCAACAGCAACAACCGCATGATTGTAAACGTTAGACTCTATGGTTACAAAAGAATGACGACCACAACCGTTTCCATCAACGATCAAATAAGCTGCTCCATATTTATATATGGCTGATTTTATTTGATCGTTTGTCGCATTATAGATAAAACCATAGTCTTTTACTTTTACGTTAGGGTCATTCCAATGCGTGCAATATTCAGGCTGCTCTATTGTATAAGGAAAATAGCTGTTTTCACATAATCCATCCTCGTTAACCTTTTGTAATGCAACATTTCTATCTCCACGAAGTCTCATGCCATTACATTGTGCTAAATCGACACCGTCTGATAGACACCATACCATAAAAGATTCTGACAATACTTTCTTGTTTGATCCATGGGAACCAGAGAATCGGTTGTATGATATCTCTGTGCATGCGGCTGCTGCAAACGCATAGCATGACCCACATGATCCTTGATTCTTAATGCCTCCTATAAGATCAAAGGATCTAGAATCATATGTTTCAGGAAGATTTGGCACAATTTCAATGCCGCTTAGCTTACTTCGTAAAGATGGCTTATGGAAATCTTCTTCTGCATCAAATTGAACTTCCTCTATATAATCTCCATTTGCCTTCATCAGGTCTTCTACACTCACGTCTTCGGCACTTCTTAGTCCTTTTGCTTTAGTACAATACAAACAATCCAAAGTGTCTCCCAACATTTTTGTAGCTCTTATTTCTGTGTTGTATCCATACTTTGCACAATAAGAGTATTCTTGTTTTACTTTGCCAGTGTAGAAATCCCAGGCATCGACTTTGCTGCCATCAGGAAGTATACATGTTCCAAATTCGGCACCAGTACTGTCTTTTTCAATTACATATTCATAACCTAATATTTCACAATACTTTGCAGCGGGATTCATGATCGCAAATGCTTGTGAAGTTGCTAGGGTGCATGCAGTTAGAAAAAGACCTTTTTTTATCAGTCTTTTCATTATCTTACTTCTTTAATGATTTAACCTCAGCCTTCAAAGCAGCGTTCTCTTTCTCCAAACGGATCATGTGAAGAGTTAGCTCCTCCACCTTCTCCAATAGCATGTTGCTCATAGCGGATACGCTTACGCCATTCTGCTCCATCTCTGCTGCAGAAGGGATGCCTGGAAGGTGCTTGTGTTCGTTGACGTAGCTCTCTACCTCAGAAAGAGACTTCAAGTTGTAGCTCTCGTCGAACACGTAGTCTGCTGCGTTGTTCATGTTGACGTTGATGTCGTCAGCCTTGATCGTAGACGCTGTTAGACCGATGACTTCCAACTCGTCCTTACAAGTTAGCTTATTGTTGATAACAACCTCTCCTTCATTGAATGTGAATTTGCTGGCAGTGAATACAAGAGGATAGAATCTGCCCATGTAACCGCTTGACTTGATGCGATATTCTTGATTCTCATCGCTGTAAGTAATATTTAATTGAGGAGAACAACAATGAGAAGCTGACTGAGATTGAAGATGTAAACTTGTACCTCCAATTTCTCCACTACTTGTTACGTAGAACATTGTGTTGTATGCGGAAACTTTTTGGTTATCTGCTCTAAGAAAATAACCAGATGTTTTATTAAGCTTTAGAACTGTAGTTCCATTAAGAGTTGAGGAACTGTTGACTGTAAGGTTGTCAAAGCTGCCGTCTGCAGCGTTTGCTGCTGTTGAAGCCAATGCCATACCAATTACGAATGGTAAAAACTTAAAATTCATTGTTTTTTGATATTTAAAGAATTAAACAATAGACTCAATAACAATCTGATACGAAATTCACCGAGTCTGGATGAAATCCGTACGAATACAATTGACCTGCCGATGATGGGGCATCGGAACAGAAATTTTTCTAACATGGCAAGTCATCTTTCAAAAAGACATACAAATCCTAACCCTGACATGGGGAGCCAAAGTCGATCGCATGGTGTGCACAGCATGCCTTACCACATTAGTTTAATACGTAAAAGTCTGAGAATTTCGCATTTTTTATTCTTCTTGACTTTTTCGCAACAAATAACATACATATCATCTAATGTAAAGTTATGTTTCGGAGTGATTCCTCTGCCGAAGATACTCTTTCGCCCAGCTAGTTTTAACCCTGTCAAAGGTTAAAATGACAATCTAGAATGGCTGAACTACCATTTCAATGACACATAAATGTATTTCGCTTCAGTATGCAATTCCTTAAATCATACGTTAATCTTTCCATTCCGCATAAATCCCCATTTTTATGTTTCATTTCAAGGTCGACATACAAAAAAAGTTTGCCATCTCTGAAAAACAATGCGAAATTATAAATATTTTTTTGTTGCAACAATACCTAATAATAAATATTTTTAATGCTATGTAAAAAAATAATTTTAAGGAATTGTATAAGAATATGTTAGACTTTATATTCTAAATCAGTATACGTTAAAGCAAGTAATTTGGCTATATGGGCTAATACAAAAATCGCCTGTGGATAATTCCACAAGCGATCTTTTTAAGAGATAAATGCAGATTAGGTTATTTTAGCACAACCTTCTCAACATAGAAATCATTGTCAGTCACAACATTCAGCAAGTACATGCCTTGTGCATTCGACGAAAGATCAATCTTAACCTCATTTGAACCGCCAATCTCATCCAAGATAACCTTTCCGGTCATGTCGGTAACAATCACCTTGTTGATAGTGCTGCTAGAATTGATGTGAAGCAGTCCGTCAGTAGGGTTAGGATAGATTTCGATGCCATTAGAGTCGGAAACAGCGTCGTTGATATTAGTGATTTCTGGATCGATTTCGAATTCCTCGTCGTCATATTCAAGATCGATGTCAGCAGAACGTAGAGAGCGAGGTCCATTTCCTGTATAGCTACAAGAACGTGCCTGTATCTTCGCCGTGAACTTGGCTCCGCTTTTTACGATGAACCCACTCTTTAGTTTCAATGAAGAAGTAGCAAGTAAAGTTGTGTTTCCACTATTAACGTAAACATTACCCTGAGCCAAATCAGAAGTCACATTCTTTCCTGCAGTGATGTTGACACCGTGGACGGTTCTGTCTTCAGTGAAGCTCATATTCTGCAAATACAAGTCTCTTGCAACACCAACGTAAGGAATGTAATTGTGCTTTGTGATAGTCACGTAGCAAGGAGCGTTTCCTACATTGAAAAGACCTTCTGAACCAGACATTGTGCTTGTGCTTAGAATAGTCATATCGCTGATTCTGCAGATAGTCACCTTACAACCGCTCACACCGCCAGTCTTCACTCTGATGCTAGTTCCTTCTTTAGTGATTGTAGGAGAGAAGCAAGTAGGGACATCTGTCCATGGTGACATACTTGGGTCTCCAAAATAATGAGTCACTTTATGCATATGCTCATGATATGAAGAACTAGAACCCATTTGTATCAAACTCTGAGTGAGTAATTTTCCCATAGGACGGATTTTCGAAACGTAAAGCTTATTGAAGACTGCTTCTGCCATATAGTCTTGGGTCGGAGTCCATCCGTAAGAGGAGTATCCCATAGCGCCAACACCACCACCATTAGCATTTCTTGTGACAGCTTCTGTGAAACAAACTGAATTTGCAAATGTTCCAGATTGACAGCAGAATCCTAAGAAAACAGGAAGCTTGTTGCCATTAGTAAGAGCTTGCGCACTCGATACATTGAATCCAATATTTGCCCATCCAGAAGGATTTCCATGTCCATTATAAACAGCTAATGCGCAACCGTTTTTTACAGCGTTTGAAATGTCGTTTGCTGATCCGTTCCAGATTGATTGGTTTCCTCTTAGATCACTGGCTAAATAGGTTCCATTCCAATCTTTTTCTGGATAGTAGGACGAACTCTTTGTTCTTGTGTAAATACGAGTTACGTTGTAATTGCGATTAATCAATTCCGATTTGATATTTTCGCTGGTGTTCACGAACTTTAAATCAGCCTTTCCATCGTAGTCACGAACCAATTTTCCTTCATTATCATAACTTCTTTCGTCTTGAAAGTATGCACTGAGCACAACATTGTTATAGAAAGAAGAAGCGGTTGTCGGATTCTTCTCATAATTGATGATTTTATTTACAATCGTCAAAGCTTGAGCATTGCTAGTAGCTGAGATACGACCTTTAGCAACATCTTCAATGTAGTTTCTGTCATCAGCACAGGCGTAAATGTTGTCTGTGTAGAAACTGCATGTCTTATAAGAATCTGTTCTGTCATGGTGCACAGTCACATATGTACCAGGAACCTGCTCGTGGTCTCCAATAATTAGCAAATAATCAGGAAGATGTGTGGCGTAAATGTTACGTAACGCGCTTTTGATTGTCGCTGCTGTCCATGATGAATTTACCAATGTAGTGCAACGATATCCAATCATTGTCTTCCAATCACTCATTTTCTTTGCTGCTTGTGAGAATGTTGGTGTTGTTACAATGACATAATCATAAGCGCTATAACTAGCACGCAAAGATGTCGAAGTCGCATCCGCTAACTTTTCTATTGTAGTTGGGTTTACAACAATATCCATCAATGGCTCCAATGAACTTTTTGATGAAGTCAGGTTTTGTGGCTTAACTGATGAGTTATACTTCAATCTATATGTAACAGAAGTATAACATCTCAACTTTTTAGTTGTCGGATTAAATCTGACTGGATATACAGAAACAGAAGCAAAAGGTACGGAACGATATTCATTGACATTCTCGACTTTAGAAACGATGTCGGGGTAGAATGAATTTGAACTGTAAACTTTCGACTCGGAAACTTTTTTCGCAGTTTCATTTCCTACCGTAGGACCAACTGCAGGCAAAACCGAATTAGAAGAATACTCCTTGTAGCTTGACTTTACAATAGAAACAGACACATTCTTATCTGATGTGATTGCCAACAAATCATTGTAATAAGGCAATGCTGGCTCTCCCTTGATGTCAAGAACTCGTGCGTCTGGCATTTCAATTCTTGTGTAAGTCTTTCCGTTCTCAACCTGGTCATACATGTATGCACCTGTGAAATTGTAGGTGACGTCGATGTACGAATTTCCTTCAGTGACCGATTTAGTCACCTTGAATTTTCCGGAATTCACATAACCGTTGGAAAAAGATAGTCGTTTGTCTTGGGCAAACGTCGCCCCAACAAGAAATATGAAAACACCTAATAATAATCTTTTCATATCTCTTTATTTATTTTCCCAATTCCTGAAATCTAGCCTTCAAAGCCTCGTTCTCTTTTTTCAACTGAATCATGTGAAGTGTCAGCTCCTCAACCTTCTCCAACAAGATGTTTGTCATCTTTGATACACTGACACCATCTGCTTCGATCTCTGCTGCTGAAGGCACACCTGGCAGGTGTTTGTTCTCGTTGACATAGCTCTCTACCTCTGACAAATCCTTTAGATCATAGTCTTTCTCGAAAACATAGTCCGCAACATTGTTCATGTTGATCTTGATGTCTTTTGTGATTACGTTGTCTGTCTTGACTTCGGCAACCTTGAATTCGCCCTTACACTCAATCGTTCCGTTGACAGCCAAGTTTCCTTCAAAATTGTGTTTGCTGGCTCTGTAATACAAATCTGCCAAACGACCTCCTCCAAGAGAAGAAATGGTGTATCCTGAACCATTGCGGTAATCCAAACAAAGATGAGCTGCCATTCCTCCTGAAAGACTACCGTCGTGTTGCCACAATTCGAGTCCGGCTTTTGCTCCGTTCAATGTGATCAATCCGTCGTTTGAGACAGCCATGACATTTTCATTGCCACTGCTTCGCAAGTTGTTTTTGAAACTTAGAAATTGATTAAACTTACTGTTCGAGAGCTCTACGTTGAATAGAACTGTGCTTGGAGAAGTCGATCCTAATGAAAGTGTGTATGGAGAGTTAAGGTACAAACCGTTAGAACCCTTCTGAAAACTTTGAGCACAAATGATGTTAGATGTCGCAAGCAATGCGAAGACTGATAAAATAAACTTTTTCATCTTTTTTTGTAAATAAAAATTGATAAATATGTTTTCATGGACTTTTCGCTATCCAAGAAAACGAGTTACTACTTTTTGATATTACAATTGGCGTGTAAGCCTAATGCGCATTAATTATTATTGTAAAATCGGCACGAAATTACAACAAAAATCGATAGGTGGTTAATAATAACGTAAATTTTTTTTGACTTTTTTTTTATGTGCTTGATAATGTGATTCTTCTTGATTCGTTGAGATAATATAATTTTCTAAACAAAATTCGTTTCTGGAATATCTTTGTGGCTTTTTTATTGGTTATGCCAAGGTGTGCCGTTGTTAAAATCATTTCAAAAATTTGCCATTTGAAATTAAATGCCTACTTTTGACTTGCTAATAAAATGAAAAACACTGATGGCTAAAAAGAAGAAAAAGAGTGGCGTCGGCAAGATCGTTACTATATTGGCGGTTTTGCTCGTTGTTGTGGTCGGCATTGTGGGCTACATCGCATATTCAAGCACAATGCTTCCGAATATCTATATTAATAATGACAAGGCAAGGTTCCTCTACGTCTATCCGACAGATAATTTCGACAAAGTCGTGGCTCGTCTGGATTCGACAGGTAATGTGAAGGATATCGCGTCGTTTAAAAAAATCGCGGAGTATCAAGATTATCCGTCGAATATTGTGCCGGGGAGATATGAGCTTGTGAATCAGATGAGCAATGTGCAGCTTGTGAATAATCTTAAAAAGGGTCGTCAGGCTCCGATGAATCTCACTTTCAATAATATCCGCACAAAGGAGCAGCTCTGCAAGCGTTTCGACGAGGCGTTGATGCTTACTTATGATGATATTTATTCTCTTTTGAATAGCGACGAAGCGATGGCGAAATATAATCTTAATTCCAAAACTTCTGTCGCAATGTTCATCCCTAACACATATCAGGTGTATTGGACAATTTCCGCCCAAGATCTGCTTGATAAGATGAAGAAGGAATACGACAAGTTCTGGAATGAGGATCGCATAAAGAAATGTGCCGACGCTAATTTGACCCAGGTTGAAGTGTCGACTTTGGCGGCGATAGTGGAGGAGGAGACAAAGAGTGTGAAGGAGCAGCCGACTGTTGCCGGACTTTATCTCAACCGTCTACATAAAGGAATGCTATTGCAGGCAGATCCGACTGTGAAATTTGCTGTCGGGGATTTCAGTATCCGTCGTATACGTGGTGCCCATTTGGAGGTTGATTCCCCATATAATACATATAAATATGAAGGGTTGCCACCTGGCCCGATCCGTATTCCGTCTATGAACGCTATAGATGCGGTGCTCAACTACGATCATCACGATTATATCTATATGTGCGCGAGCGAGCGTTTCGACGGCACTCACAACTTTGCAAAATCATTTGACGACCATCAGGAAAATGCAAAGAAATACCATAAGGCTCTAAACAAGAGAAGGATCAGATAAAATGCATAATTCGTAATGCGAATCCTTTCAAATTTATTCGGAATTATCCACTTTAGACTTGTAAAAAATTAAGAGTAAGGCATTGACCTTACTCTGTTTTTTTTTATACAAATTCAAAATACATTGTTAATATCCCGTTTTTATTCTCAATGAATAGTTCTCCTTTGCCAATTATATCCATTCCAATTAATGCAAAATCTAAATTATTGCTATTGGGGTATATTGTGATTTCTTGCCCATCTAATTTACACTTTGTAAAATATCTATTTTGGTAAGTGTTTCCATTATTCCCCGACGTTAATACAACTCCTACACTAGGCAATTGCAATAATTTTGCATAATATTCAGGAATTGTCGATGTGGCTGCACCTGTATCCCATAATGCTTCTATATCAATTTTTAAATCTGGATTTATTGGATTAATAATTGTGATAGTACTTCTAAAAGACTTAGTTTTGTTGTTGAACGGAATATTCATCTTTAATGCTATTTATAACTATCTTTTTGAATTGTAATTATTAAAAAATCCCCTACTGAAAGGTTAAGAATACTCAATGCATAAAATATTGTTTCTTCAAATGAATTTGCTTTATACAAAATATTTTTATCTTTTATTAGGAAACAGCCATTTGATGTTCCCTTCATATTTAAGAACCAATCATAATCTTCTTGTTGTTTTGCTGAGAAACCTGTATAAATTTCCCCAGTTTCTTCCCATATGTGCTTCTGTGTTAGATCTGAGCAAACTAGAAGTCGTAATTTATCTAGTTCTTGTGTTGTAGGTTCTAAAATTTTTAATTCATCATGTTTAATACAATCAGAGAATTTATCAATATGTTTAAAATCTTCCATAGCTATTGTAATTTTCAATAACATTAAACTCCTCTGTTAGTCTGCTTTGCTTATTAAGAATACGAGCCATTTCATTTAATGATTGAAGTGAAGCTCCAGATTCTTTTGCAATACTCATTGCTCCAGCATTTGCAGCTTTTTCTTTTATTAAATGTTCTGGATGATGACCATCTTTTGCTATTACATGTCCATATTCATGACAATCTACAACTGCTTGGTCGAATTTATGTCTCTTATTATGAAATCCATAGAGAGGCTTTTTCAATTGAGGATGATTATATACAATTAAAGAATCTGTATTACTTGGAACTTCCTTTGCGAGCTGATTAGATAATTTATCATTAAAGCCTAATTTGTTCTTATAATATCTCGGAGAACTAAATTCTGTACGAGTACCTCTATAGTAATACGGTATTTCTTTTTCTATAACTTTTTTTCCCACACTCGATATCTTCTTTGAATCTCTATGAAAATTATGATCGAATGAATCCACTTCTGCAAGAAAATCAGTGGTATTTCTCTGATTACGTGCTTTAAGAGAAGACATCAATTGTTTGCCTTGTTGCTCGTTTAATTGATTCTTTGAAAATTTATGTCCTTTATCCCTAAGTTTATTCTCAGCTAATATTATCTTACTTTGTGTGTTTTGTATTTTCTGCAATTTAGTTTTATCGACGACATCATTGTTTACAACATCTTTATAAAAATTGTTTTCTATATTTCTATTTGTTCCGACTTTCTTTCTAAATTTTTGTCTGTACACATCATTCTCTCTTGCTATTTTATAAGCAAGATCAGACATTTCTTTAGATAAGGGATTTTTCCCTTGATTTATATTCATGGCATATACTCCTTCCAACTTTTGAATTTTCTTTAGTTGTCCAGGTATCGATGCACTATATGTTTTCTGTCTGTATATTATCATAATTTAGTTTTTTTGCGTTGTTAGATAGTTTAAACAAATCCTCATCATAACAAAATAAAGGGTAATTATTAAACTTAAATTTTAGTTTGTCTTCTATTTTGTTGATTTTTTGTAATAAATCTTCATTATTAAAAATATATTCTTTTGATATATACGAAACTAGTAATCGTTTTCTTTGCTGACTGTACTCATATTTAATCGAAAAATTTTTGTACTCTTTAATAAGAGTCTTAAAGTTTTCAATCATAAATAACTCACAATTAGTATTTTGTGTATGTTTCATAAGTTGAATTTAGTTTTTATTGATTTAACAATTGATATCGCTTCCATTAAGCAATTTTCACTATCTGCTTTATTAAAAGCAAAATTTTCGCTATAGTCAGCATGGACTCTATTGTCTTTTAATAATTCTATTCTATTGCCTATTAATGACGCATCTTGTATATTACCATCAACTCTTACTATTCTCTTTTTTAATGCACGTAAAATTTTAACATGAGAGTGTCCACATGATGTCATCCGATTTTGAGCACTGTAGGACATTGGAATTTGCGGACTATTGCATAATGCATGCTTCATATATTGAAACACAGCGTAGTATGAACAATGAATACTTGAGTTATATTTCCCAGACTTAATTAACATTTCTGCTGATTCTAAATTTTCTTGAGATTTTTTGTCCATTATTATACAACACTTAAATTAACTAACTTATTGAAAGCTTCATTGCAATCTCTATAATTCAATCTAAAACAGAATTCATTCACATAATTCTGCATATGCTTTATAGAGATGTGATGATAAATTCCGAACACTGCTCGTTTCAAAATTGACCAACAACCTTCGATACCATTGGTATGTTTTCCACTTCCTAATGAGAATACAGTAGAATGGTCTACTTTAACCCTTGAATACTTTCTAACATTCTTAGCAGCATTATCAAGAATGTTGTAACCGCTGAATTGGTCAGTCATTACCGTGATTCCTTCTTTACATACAGAATCTAAAACCTTCATCAACTGCTCTCCTGTCAATTGCTTTCCACTCTCATCTGGCAAAGAAACTTCCGCATAGATTTTTCCTGTGCTTCTCTCTTTTACTCCAACCACAGGGATTTTATCTGTTCCTCTGCCTCTTTTGGGACTAGAAGGAGTATGATGATTGTCTCTTCTCGGCTTACCTCCAACATAAGTTTCTTCTATCTCCACTAATGCGTCAAATGTATCCTTGTATGATTCTTTACCCATACAACTTCTTATCTGATGCAACATTCTCCATGCAGAACGATAAGAACCGATACCAGTTTCTCTTTGCAATTGTAGAGCACTAATACCCTTTTTTGACAAAACTACTAAATTTATAGCATAAAGCCAAACTCTTAGGTCCAAATGAGTATTTTCAAAAATAGTTCCTACTAATGCAGAAAACTCACTCTTGCAATTGTTGCAATATAGCTTTCTCCTATCATAGTTTTGATGATAGATGCCTTTATGAACACAGCCACAATTAGGACAGATATACCCACCTTTATACTTAGTTGCAACGATAAAATCTATTGCATCTTCTTCTGTTGGAAATCTTTTTGTGAACTCTAGAAAATTCATCTAAATTTGTATTTTGTTAAACTTTCTGCAAATATAAGGAATATGATTTATTTCTACAAGCCTAAAGTGTATAATTCCGAATTTATTTAATATTGGGTTATAGAGTCGAGGATTGTTAAGGGCGGAACGCCCTAACCTCTCTCAAAATGCGAGCCGTAAGGCGAGCACATATAATTACAATAAGCACAATGAACGCATTTTACCGCTCGCCCTTTGGGCTCGCGGAAGGGAATGGGTTAGGACGTTCCGTCCTTAACAATCCTCTTTATGACACTTCAACTATTATATTATTTCATCGAACTCACGTTAATTACGTATTATGAATTGTGAATTATTATAGCATTCCAAATTTATCGCATATTCCAAGCACAAACACAGCCAGAACTATTAGTGGCAGGATGTATGTGAGATAACCACGCATCCAAGGTTTGAATTGCGCTCCGTAACCTGTGTTGGCTTCTTCATAGAATCCTTTTATTCCCCATCCGTATCTGCTTGTGCAGAAGATGCAGAACACCATTCCTCCCAAAGGAAGAGCACAATATGAAACGATGAAATCCTCAAAGTCGAGTATCGTGCCGCCAAAGATTTTCAGCCAATTCCACGTCCACTCGCTGAATCCCAATACACAAGGAACAGAAAGCACAGTTATAATGAAGAAGTTGTAGAAAGCCGAGCGTTTACGTGTCCAGCCAAACTGCTCGGAGCAGCATGTGATGATGTTTTCAAATACGGCGAACACCGTCGACAATGATGCGAACGACATGAAAATGAAGAACATCGCGCCCCAGAATTGTCCCCATGGCATACGGTTGAACACCTCCGGCAGTGTGACGAACAATAGTCCGGGGCCGGCGTTTGGCTCGATCTTGTAAGCGAAGCATGCCGGGAAAATGATCAGCCCGGCCACCAATGCGACGGCGGTGTCGAGCAATGCGATGGTTATGCCTTCTTTCAAAATCGTATTTGTCTTCTTCATGTAACTTCCGAAGATCGCCATTGATCCGATACCGATGCTCAGGGTGAAGAAAGCGTGAGACATCGCATTATAAATCACGTTGAATATTCCTACCTGCCTCATACGGTCGAGATTAGGGACGAGGTAGAACTCAAGACCGGCTCTGCCATTGTTGAGCGAAACACTGTTAATTGCTAGCACAACCATGATCGCAAGCAGGATCAGCATGAGTGTTTTGGATATTCGTTCCAATCCTTTGATGAGCCCGTAGCCCACAGTGATGCATCCAAGCATCACTACAATCACCATCCACATGCACATGGTGGCCGGGTCGTTGAGTAGGTAATTGAATTGCTCTCCGACGTATCCGGATGGCATCTCACCGGCGAATGTGCCTTTCGCTGTGGAGAAAATGTAGTGCAGCATCCATCCAGCCACGGTGGTGTAGAACATCATAAGTAAGTAGCAGCCGATCAGCGACACCCATCCTTGAAGATGCCATTTTGTGCCTTCCGGTTCTAGACTTTTGAATGCCTTTATCGGGGATAGACGTGACGCGCGTCCCACTCCCAGTTCCATACAAAGAATAGGTATTCCCAATAAAAGCAGGAATATGAAGTAGATCAACACGAATATTCCGCCACCACTCATTCCGGTGATGTATGGGAATTTCCACACGTTGCCAATGCCGATGGCACAACCAGCGGCGACAAGAATGAAGCCAAGACGTGAGGATAGCAGCTCACGATTGGAAGACACCTCTTTCATTTTTTGAATCTTATCTTGATGAAATTTGTGCAAAAGTACCCAAAAATGAGGTGTCAAGCAAATTTGGTTGATGATTAATGGTTGATGATTAATGGTTGATGATTAATGGTTGATGATTAATGGTTGAGGGTTGAGGGTTGAAGGTTGAGGGTTGAAGGTTGAGGGTTGAAGGTTGAGGGTTGAGGGTTGAAGGTTGAAGGTTGAGGGTTGAAGGTTGAAGGTTGAGGGTTGAAGGTTGAGGGTTGAGGGTTGAAGGTTGAAGGTTGAGGGTTGAAGGTTGAAGGTTGAAGGTTGAGGGTTGAAGGTTGAAGGTTGAGGGTTGAGGGTTGAGGGTTGAGGGTTGAGGGTTGAAGGTTGAGGGTTGAGGGTTGAAGGTTGAGGGTTGAAGGTTGAGGGTTGAAGGTTGAGGGTTGAAGGTTGAAGGTTGAGGGTTGAA
>Ga0247608_10000462_pt1 | contig 65886 bp, 56 predicted proteins | sample 176DNAGHGlowgp2_FD_193490 | JGI IMG/M metagenome (GOLD analysis project Ga0247608, IMG submission 193490) | Sheep rumen microbial communities from Palmerston North, Manawatu-Wanganui, New Zealand - 1766 DNA GHGlow gp2 | ecosystem: Host-associated > Mammals > Digestive system > Stomach > Rumen ... | reverse complement strand
TTCCCTTCCCGCCTGGCCCGCAAGCAAGGCAGCGCTGTTCAGCACGCTTTCGATTTTTGCGCAGGAGAAGCCCTGGAACTCGCGGGCGAGATTTTCTGGACTGCACTCTGCTGCCGGCTGTTTTCCACGACAATACATTTCAACAAGCTGGCGTCTTGCAGCCTCATCCGGATAAGGAACGGTAAGCTTTGCGTCAAAGCGGCCGGGTCTTATAAGAGCCGGATCCAGTGCCTTAATCGAGTTAGTCGCGGCTATCACAAGAACTCCGTTACTTGGTTCGAAGCCGTCCAGTTCATTCAAAAGCGCAGTTACAATTCGTGTATTTTCAGTTTCCAGGGCAGAACCATTATAATTTCTGATTGTACCGATTCCATCAAACTCATCAATAAAAACAATACAGGGAGCACGGCGGCGGGCCTTCTTAAAAAGCAGCTTTACCTTAAGAGGACCAATTGCCATAAACATACTTTCAAAATCTGTTGCCTTGGCAGGAATAAAATTGATTTTCGCCTCCCCAGCCAGCGCCTTGGCAAAAAGTGTTTTTCCGTTTCCAGGCTCGCCTTCCAGCAAAATACCCTTTGGCATTCTGATGCCGCGCTTAGCATACTCGGCAGGCTTTTTCATAATCTCCATAACCTGCACCATATCGCGCTTAAGCTTATCCATGCCGACAACATCATCAAACTTTACACCGGTCTTATGAACAACCTTAAAAGTGTTAGGGCTGATAAACTTCCTGAAGGCAATGATAATTACTCCAAAGAAAAAGAGATAGAAAATTGCATCGAAAATCAGGGAGATAATTTCTGAATCATCCTTTGCAACCGTAACTTCAATTGCCCTCTTCATCAGCTCTTCCTGGAGCAGAGGCGAATTAGGATTCTGAGTCTTAAACTTTACAGGGCTGGCTTTTGTTGAAAAATGAATTACATCTCCATCAAACTTTACGGAAGCCACATCTCCGGCTTCAACACAATTCCAGAAATCAATATAAGAAACGGTTTCTTCCCGTCCGTCAAAATAATCCCAGGTAAAATATGCAGCAGCACAAACAAGGGCCGCAATCACAACAACAAAAAATCTAGCATTAATTTTCTTCATACTAAAAATATATAAATTAAGCTGAAAAAAATCAAACTCAAAAAACCGTGCGTTACGCACGAGAAAATCGGATTTTTTCCCCTTTACGCAAGGCTTGTATGAGGTGTAAAATTTATATGGAGATGTAAATTTAAATATGGACATTTTTGTTTTTGATGACCACGAAATGATGAGAAACGGTATTAAGGCTTTTTTCTCTGATAATTCTCAATATAAAATAGCGGGTGATGCCGGTACAATCGAAAAGGCTGAAAAAATCATTTCGGATTATAAATCCAGTCCAGACCAGCCCGCCCTTGCTATTGTAGACGTAGGTTTTACGACAAGTGCGCAGGCCCAGGAAAAGGTAAAAGGCTTTGAGCTGGCAAAGTTTATAAAGCAAAGCGGAAAGAATATAAAGTGCATCATGTATTCCAGTTACAACGGCCATGCTTATATCAGAAATGCTATGAGTTCGGAAGTTGGAGCCTGGGCTTATGTTTCAAAGCAGTCTGAATCTAAAATTCTGATTGATGCCGTGAATGCGGTTTATAAGGGTGAAAAATTTATTGATCCTTTTTTGAGTTCCCTTCTGGTTACTACAGAAGATGTTATTGATTTACTTTCTAAACGGGAGCGCGAAGTTTTAACTTACATTCAGCAGGGGCTTTCTAATTCTCAAATTGCAGCAAATATGAATATCACCGAGCGTACTGTAGAAAATCATCTTTCTACAATATATTCTAAAACTAATGCGGCAAACAAAACTGAGCTGATAGAAATGTTCGGAAAGTTATAGAAAAGATCCTGAAACAAGTTCAGGATGACGTGAAGGATTTTAAAATGATGGAAACAAAATCTGTATTAAAAAAACATCACTTGTGGTTTGAGCTTGTAACCGGACTTCTCTTCGGCTTTTTGAATTCCAGCTTCAGCACCTTTTTCGGCAAAATCGGAAGCCCTATTTTTATGGATACAATTTTTGCAATAACTGCTGCCTTTGTGGGCTGGTGGAGCGGAATTGTAAGCGTTATACTTTTTGCGATTATGTCGGCTTTTAAAAGCGAGCCTGGCGTAAGATTTGTTAGTGCACTTTTTACAGTCTGCGTTATGGTGATGATTTGCATTGTACGCATTATTTACAAAAAGCGTGAGCGGGTAAGCATTATTTCCCTTCTTTATGTTTATATTTTATGCGTTGTTTTTGTAAGTATAATTGGAGCTGTAATTTCAACTTATGCTTTTAATAAGTTTGATTATCCGGATTATAATTCTTTGCGTTATATGACAATGGTTTTTACACGCCAGCAGATTCCGCTGATTGTTTCTTCCTTTTTGTCGCGGCTTCCGGTAAATGCGCTGGATAAACTGATTGCAGTTTTCGCAGGTTACGGCTTGTATCTTGGGATTGAAAAATGTGGTTTCGACAAGCTCAACCACCGGTAATTATGAAAAAACTTTCGCTCTTTATTATCACTCTGCTTTTCTCACTCCCCTTTTTTGCAAAAGACTTTTCTGACATTTATTCTGATTTTTACAATTCAGATTTTTCAGAAGCGGCTAGAGTTCAGTTTTATCAGGAGCTTCAGGAATTAAAAAATCAGGACGATACTTTTTTTGTTCTGCAGGACAATGAGGATGCAAAAGCAAACTTTGATAAAATCGCAGAGCTTTCTTCCCACCCTATGAATGAAGCTGACATAAAGGCTTTTCAGTTTTATACCTACGAGTTCTCACAAGCATATGTTTCTTCTCATATTACCGGTGAACATCTTCTTACCTGGACAATCACAGGTTTTTGCATCCTCATTTTATTTATGATTTTTCTTTTACGTTATGCCGTCAACAAAGAAGAAAAATACCGCAAGCTCAAAAACCTTTCAGAAATTACAAAGGCAGTTGAAGAAGCAACAATCCAGATTCAGGATTCTGAAAGAAGCGCGCTTTATCAGACTCTGCACGACACAGTAAGCCAGAACACAAAGGCAGAACAGATTTTTACCGAGAAGCTTGAAGATTATATTCCAAAGGACAAAACAGCCCGCGAGCTTTATGAATCAATCAAAAAAATTCAAAACACGAACCTCACCGAAGTCAGAAATATTTTGAACACTTACAGCGCAAACACAGAAAAAGATTTCTGCCAGAATATCACAGAACTCTGCACTACCCTGAAAAACTCCACTAAGCTGGACATCAAGCTTTTAATCCAGAATCAGGAAGCCTTTTCCCAGGCAGATAAAAAAGAAAAGGAAAGCATTTACAACATCACAAAAGAAGCAGTGAACAACGCCTTCCGCCATGCCAACTGCGAAAGCATAAGCGTAATTCTGCGAACCGATTCAAAAGCTCCAGCAAAGACGCCCCGTAAACTTCTTTTGATAATTGATGACGGCAAAGGCTTTGATACACAGAGCGTAGACAAAAGCCTGCACCACGGCCTTGAAATAATGAAAAAACGTGCCGAGCTTATTGGCGGCACGTGTACAATAAAAAGCGAAATTGACTCCGGCACAGAAATCAGCGTGGAGTGGTAGAAGTTACAAGCTTAAAACGACTTATTTCTTTTTGGCGTTTTTTCTCTTCTCTGGCTTTCTTTTTTTGGTCCTTTTTAAATTCCCTGGTTAGTTTTCTGTACATTTTTGGATCGGCATCTTTAATCCAGGCATAAGGGTCGTTTGGATCATACTCATCATCAAGTTCTATACCGCACTTTGACATTAAAGTCTCCAATTCTAAAAGCGAAGCCCGCAAATCTTCTACAGTATGTATTTCCATATGTCTACCCTCGAATTACCTTAAAGGTTTCATTTTTGGAATTTCTTGATTGTGAATCTCACCTTTTTTATTAATAATTACGTTGATAATAATATATGCAGCTATAAGAATACCAAGCACAATTAAAGAAATTACCGGATATGCAATGAACAAAGATACAACTACAAGTAAAATCAAAGTACTGAATAATTCAAATAAAAAACCTTTCATAATTCTCCTCCTGTGTCGGTAAAGGCAGTTTGTCTCTGAGCCCTTCTTTAGATAATTCCAGATACCTGAAAAGCAGTCACTTAAAAATATAAACCCGTTTCTAAAAAAAGTGGTAATAATTTATAGTCAAAAATATCTGTGCGTAACTCACAAAAAAATCATTAAAACTCACTCATTACAATTGAAGAATCTGGATATACCATTAAATTAAGAAACAAATCATATGAGGTGAGTATGAAGAAAATAATTGTTTTGTTAGGCGGAAGCAAAGTTGGAAAAACAACGACAATTAATAATGTTTATGAAACTCTTTTACAAAAAGGAGCAGTTGAACTCAAAGCTAAGAAAACAATTTGGGGAACAAAAAGCGATTTTGAAGTTCTTTTAGATTATAAAAAGCTTAAAGTTGCATTCTTCTCTGGCTGCGGCAGAAGGAATCTTCTTGAAGCGGCTATTGAGCGATACAAAAACAAGAGTGATATATTTGTTTGCAGCTTGAATAACAAATTCCAAAATATCGGTATGTCATGGCTCAGTGCAAGTGATTCAATTTTTAAGATTGAAAAAAACTCAAAAACTGACGCCGATAATGACCGTGCAAAAAAAGAAATTATTAATCTCATTTAAGGGAGAAAAATTATGGGAAATCACTATCTTTCAAAAATTAATGTTCGTTTCTTTAAGGACGATGGCTCACCTGATGTTGAAACAGCAGAGAGCGTTTATGATGAGTTGCAGGAAATTCAGGAATTCATTGGAGCTGACTACGAAGGTATGTCTGTAAAAGATGGATTAATTACATCTGATGGATATTTTTATGATGATAGTGTTGGAGCATGTATGACTCTTGTTGACTGTTATGCAAAAAATGCAAATTACAAAGGATTATACTATGTTTTGGAAGAAGGTGAAAAAGTTGGAACATTATGTCCTTTTTGCTCTGAAAAAAAAACAGGTTCAATTGGGTATTTAATTAGAGAAATTGTTGCCGAAGATGATGGTCAGTTGCTGAAAAGTGAGACTTTTTATATTGACGAAAACGGAAATGAAACATTGGAAGATTATTCTTTTGTTGATAACGATTGTACAGAAATTTATCCCAAAAAGTGGGACTTATATAAACAAGGTTATCCTGTTGGGCATGTTCCAGAAGGAATAGAATTCTATTCCATGAAACTTTCTGATTTCAAGAATGTATTAATTAAATTAGGACTAAATACAAGTCATTTTACTACATGGCCGTTTGGAGATATTAGCATTAATATCTATAAAAATCTTGCGACTTTTATCATTGATGATCATTATGTTCAAATAAAAACCGAAGATATACCCGACATGAGTTTATATCTAAGTATAGGTTACTTTTTCTATATTCTAGAAAATGCAAGCAACAATGGATATATTTCGTTTGCACATATTAATAACAAAGAATTATCAACTGAATATAAAAAAATACAAAATGTTTTTTTCAAATTCGATGACAGGCTTATAGGTGGAACAGCTGAACTTTGTAAACCTGAAAATATATCACTCCAGGAAATTAAAGAAAACAGATATTCTTTTATTTGTAATCAAACAGATTTGCTAAATGCACTTGAAGACATCTACAAAATTTGTACACCAAAATATGAAATGTGCTATATCAGTTGTCTTGACAGCTCAACAGTAAATTTCACCGCAAACTTTAAAGAACAAGAATTATCGATTTTATTAGAAGACAATGCGAAATATCCTTTACTTGATGACATAAAGGAGGAACGAAAAATAAAAATTCAAAATTTAAGCAACAAAGAGGAAATCTTACGCTTTGAATTCAGGCTCGAAGCCATAAAGAGTTTGAGTAAACTGACTGCACAATCCATTGTAATATTTGTAGGAAACAAAAGTGATAATATTTACAATACAGTTATAGAACCATTACCTAACAGTGAATTAATGGAATTCTTTATAATTCGTTAAGAGGTTCATATGCCAGAGGCATACATTTCTGAATAACAGTATTTCTTTGTACTTTACTGAATTAAAAAAGTTTTATGTGAATAATGAAGGAGTAAAATTATGGGAAATCACTATCTTTCAAAAATTAATGTTCGTTTCTTTAAGGACGATGGCTCACCTGATATTGAAACAGCAGAAAGAATTTATGATGAATTTCAGGAAATCATTGAAGCTGACTATGAAGGTATGTCTGTAAAAGATGGATTAATTACCTCCGAAGGATTCTTTTATGATGAAGGTATCGGAGGCTGTATAAAATGCTTAAAAGAAAAAGCTCCAGACTGTATATATCAGGGATTATATTATACTCTCAAAGAAGGAGAGGATGATGGGGGTATTCTGGCTTTTCATTCACCAAAGAAATTAAAAGATGCAAATTTTCATAGACTCAATTACAGAATTGATGAACTGGTTGATAAAAAAGGCAAGTGGACCGGGTTGAATGAAGACGATTGTTCTGCACTTTTTTCTATTGATGAAAACAAAAATGAAGTGCTGGAGAAAGAGTGCTTATATGCAGATGATCATACTGATGTCATGGAAAAAAATGATTATTATTTAAAATATGGCTTTCCAGATGTACCTGCGCCAGAAGGAACAAAGTTTTACACATTAAAGCTGTCTGACTTTAAAGAAATGCTCAATAAGGTTTTTAAAAATTCAACAAGTGATAATATATCTTTATATTTGGAAAATGATACTCTAACAATATCCGCTTCAAGCATGTACGATTTACATCTTATTTCTACAGAAATGAAAAATGTTCCTTTAGTCTCCATTTCAATAAATAAGAAAATTGCAAAATGTCTTCTTGAACAATCAGGAAATGAAGGTGACTTTTCCATTGGCTTACAACCGGAGAACAAAGAGAATGTTTATTTTAAATATGATGGTAAAGAAACTTGCATCGATGCGTATATTCGCTTCGATACTCAACATAACTTATTTGAAGGCATTAAAAAAGAGCCTTTTCTTCTGGAATTAAATAAAAATGATTTTTCTTCGGCACTGCAGGAAATATATGATGTCATAGGAAAAGAACAGCCAGACAGTTATTACATAGATAATATGTATTTAGTAGAGTGCAGTCTGGAACCAAACTCTTCCAGGCTAAACATTTCAATTGAAAAAGAAATATACGTTTTAAAAACCGACAAGAAAGTTCAAATCTCAGAAAAACGTGAAGTTAACGTTTTGTCAGTAATTAATAATAGTACTACTGATACCATAAACTTCTCCCTCACACTGTTTTGTGCAAAAATATTACAGGATATTACAGCCGACAAGATTTCGATTTTTATCTCCAGCAATAATACGAAGGATAATTTCGGCAATGATATGAAGCATCTTTTTATTGTGCCTGATTCAAAAGCGGATTTTATTGAATATTTAAGATTTACAATAAAGGGTAGGTAATTATGACAAAGATTTGTGACAATTCATTTTCAAACAATTCTGCTTTCAAAGAATTTATTGTGAATAATGTACTTTGTGAGTGTATTTTTGATGACAGCTTCAAAACGCTCTTAAATGAACGTTATGAAGAAATGGAAAATATGACATGTGATATTCCAGAGCGTTCTTATGAAAATTTTCCTTTGAATGAAAAATTTGAAGCAATTCGGAACCTGCATAATCTTGGGCTGGATCTTCCAATCTGGATTTCCGGCGGGGACGAAGACTTCTTAAAGGATGATATTTATAAAGAACGCTTTGTTTCAAACCCAAATCTGAACCACAAAAGAATTATGCTTGTGGGCATTGAACCTCATCGCAATGAACAGAAAGATGGTACAATTTCTTTGAGCAGTCCATGGGGAATACATTCCTCAGAATATTGTAAAAAGAAGGCTTCAAATGCGGCATTTATTCTTCATTTTATTTCGCTTCTTGTTCGTAATGGGGCTGACCTCTATGCTACAGACTATTTGAAGTTTTATGGTCTGGCTGATTCTAATAACGATGGCAATTATGTAAGAGAGATTCTAAATGACAATCAGACCTTCATAGAACAGACTAAAAGATGTCTTGAAAATGAAATGCAGATAGTTATGCCTGATTATGTAATATTCTTAGGACAGATTATTAAACAATGGCACAATAAAATTGTAAAACAAAATTTTAATGCAATTAATCAACACAAAGAAATATATATTAATCACCCAAACTCTTTAAGAGCAGGCTTTACTGAAAATAGAAAGATTAAATATTATGAGGACATAATAAAAAAAATATAATAGTTCTTTCTATCTTTTATAATTTTCTTAAATCTCCAGACTTTTCATCATCTTACGAACTGTCTCCTTCCACTCCTCCACAAAAGATTGTGGAGCGAGTGGAATTATGTCTTCACCATAAGGGAAAAAGGTTCTAAAGATTCCAAGCGGCTGATTGCTGGTAAAGCTGACTAACACTGCCCCATCTTTATGAGCATGTTCGCCCGTATAGGGCTCAAGCTTTTTATCCGGTGCAAAATCGGCCTGGGAAAAATAGAGGGCAGTTCCCTGGAAGATAAACTTGTATTCTTCAACCACATCTGAAGCAAGAGCCCCAAAAGAGCCTACGTTATATTCATCCAGGCGCCAGATTTTCTCATCGGGAAGCTTAAAGTGTTGAGGCAGCAGTTTGAGATTTTTCATTCGTGGAACAACAAAATTCCGGATATCCTTTTGATTCGGCTTATTCTGATTTATGGCATAACCGCGGAGGTACCACTGCTCCGAATCATAAATCAGCTGCCAGGGCTCAATTGTTCTTGCAAAGCTTCGTTTTTGTAATCTGACATTTTCGTAATCAAACTCAAGCACCTGATTATTCTGAAGGGCTTTAAGAATTAAATTCCAGTTAGTATCATCAACTACAGCAACAGAACGCTTGCCCATTACAATGCGGGTTTCGAACCAGGGCTTTTCCTTCAGATGTGAGCTCTTAAAATCTACTCCTCCATTACGAGCTAAATCAGATTTTATAGGATTTTCAAAAGCTTCGCAGATATTTAGAAGCGGCGAATAAAGAGGCGTACTCTGAAACTGTTCAAAAAGCTTTAGAACAATTGAATAAGCAGGCATATCCTCTTCTGGAATAAAGACTGCAGGCAGCTTAAAAAGTTTGCTTGTATAATGATAGCCTCCGTGTTCCTTGCAGAATTCAAGTGGTGCATGATAATCATCACGAAGACGGCGTATATCGCGATCTAGGGTTGGAATCGAAACCTCCAGTTTTGCAGCAAGCTCCTCTTTTGTATAAAACCATTCCTGCTGAAATAATGCATCAAGTAAAAATAATCTCAAAGTTTCTTTTGCAGATTGACGGGTATCTTCTTTTGCCATAATCAGATTATAACACTAAGGTAATTATTGAGCATTAAAAAAATACATATATAAAGCCAATATCACTAAATGATATCCAGTCTTCCTATATTATGATTATGGAGGATGATAATGATTGCATACAATGGCAGAAATATCAGAGGCAGACGTTTTGGTAGGAGAGCAAAAGCAACTATTACTTACACAAAGAACGAACCTTATGCACTTGCTTTCTATCTTTATACTCTTCTCGAAGGTAAATCAAATCAGACTATTGTTTCTGAATTTGAAAACCTGATTCATGCCTTTTTAGAATACACAAATAAACTCAACAAAAATGTCAGACTCTGCAAGGTTCTGGAAAAAGAAATTATTAAGCTTGAAGAACAAAGAAAGCTTACTCTACTTTCCGAACCTGCTAATGAAGAAATGTGTTTTTCCGAATGTGATATTCCTTATATGTATGAACAGGATAAAAGAGTAGACCGGACAATACGCAATTACGACAATTATTCAACAGCCCTTATTGATTTGTACAGAATCCTTATTAACTCTGATAAGACAACTTTTACTTCAATAATCAATACTGTCATTTTTAGTGATTCAGAAAATTATTCTCTTACTGATAAACTTGAACTTTCAAGAAAAACACAGAAGGCTATTCTGGATATTTCCAAAACTCAGTTCCTGGTAGATCAGGTTCAACTTACAGAAGCAGAAGCGCGTTATATTCTCTTGCTATGCCGTTTCAATTCAAATGATGAATTAAGATTTTTAATGCGGAATAACGATTTAGAAGTTCGTGAAAATATGGCAGATATGCTTGGAATAACTTCTAAAGATCTTTCATACATGCTGCGCAGTGACCAGAAAATTAAAACCTTTGGTTTTGTTGATGATGATGGAGAATATAATTTTTCTCTGAATGAATGTATTGAAGCCCAAAGTATTGAACCCTACTTCAGTGACTTACTAAAGCCCCTGGACTGCGAAAAAGCCTATGAACTGGAAAGCTTTTCCGTAAGGCCTGAATCTACGGAAATCTGTATAGATTTGCTTAAGGGAAAAAATCCGGTTTCAATTTTATTTTACGGAAAGCCCGGCAGCGGAAAAACAGAACTCGCAAAAGCAATCTGTAAATCTACAGGAAAGAAAATCTATATTTTTAAAAATGAAACAGAAGCTGTACCTCGAAGCCCTTTAGGAGAACTGGCCTGCCTGCTTTCTATGGAACGCCAGGATTCTATTCTGATTGTAGATGAAGCAGATTCCCTATTAAGAACTCTAGACTTTAATTTCTTTGGTTCTGTGCCTTCGAAAACGAAAGGCACGGTAAATAAGATGCTCGAAAACAACTGTGACAAGGTCATTTACATCATCAACCATCAGCATCAGATTGATGAGTCTACCCTGCGCCGTTTTACCTTCAGCATTAAGTTTGAAGCTATGCCAGCCCGTCAGCTTCGTTCTATTGCGAAAACAAAAATCGAATCTATTGAATTGGCAGATGAAACAAAACTTCAGATTCTGGATATGTTCGATAAATACAAGCTTACCGGTCAGAGCGTGGACAACATAGTAAAAACTATTGAAGGCATGGAATGCAAAGACGAAGAAAGCCTTTTGAAAAAAGTCGGGATAGTTATGAAGGAAAACTCACAGCTTTTGAACGGTAAATCAAAAATGCGCGACAGTGTAAAGTCAGAATATGATCCTGGGGTTCTGAATGCCAGTATGAATCCTCTTGAAATAGTTGAGATGGTAGAAAATGCCGCGAAATTTGCAGAAAAGAATAAGGGGAGTGAAAGTGGAATCCGCATGCTTTTTTACGGTTTAAGCGGAACCGGCAAAACCGAATTTGCACGTTATATTTCAGAGCAGCTTGGAAAGCCGATTATTCTTAAACGAGCAAGTGATATTCTTGGAATGTACGTTGGTCAAAATGAAAAAAATATCTGCAACGCATTTGCGGAAGCTGAGGCAAGTGACTCCATCCTCCTTTTTGATGAAGCCGACAGTTTTTTCTACGATAGAAATCAGGCAAGAGCATCGTGGGAGCGCTCAACCGTAAACGAGTTCCTCACCCAGATGGAAGAATTTTCCGGCATTCTCATCTGTACCACAAATCTGCGCAATATAATGGATCCGGCAATGCAGCGCCGCTTCCACATCCTCGTTGAGTTTAAGCCTATGAAGTTTGAGGGAATTAAAAAAATGCTCGAACGATACTTTCCTTCATTCCATCTTTCAAACAAAGAAATTGAAGAACTGGAAAACAGCGAAAGCGTAACCCCGGGAGACTTCGGCACACTATCCAGTCGTATCCGCTTTATGAATCAGGATAAGGTCAATTCCACCTTTATTCTTAAAGAACTAAAAAAAATGCAGATTGAAAAGAAAAATCACTGGCATGAAGAAGGCACCTGTGCGCATAAGATTGGTTTTGGAGCGTAATTTAAGGTATTTTTTTGCAAGCATTATTAAACTATGTTATATTTTAGTATGAGGGCTTTTGATGAAAAACGTTTATACATCCTGGGATCTGGATCTTCTTGCAGATAAATTAATCGAAAAAATCATTGAAAACTGGAAAACGCCTTTCTGTTCGCCGGCCGTTGTTTTTACCGACCCGAAAACTGAGCAGTGGTTTAAGCTACACTGGCTCAAAAGCAAGGGGGCCGGCAATTCTATTTTGATGAATCTTAAGACCCTGCGCATCCAGCAGTTTCTTTTTGATTTAGTGACTCCTAAGGCTGCCTCTAATCAGAATATTGATAAGCTTTCGGTTGAATTGCTACGCGATAGAATTATTTCTAAGCTTACTGAAAAAAATGCTTCTGGAAAATATTATTTTCAGACACTTAATGCACCGGATGTAGAAGCCTATATTACAGGCAGAACCTCTTCAATTAATGCGAATCATCTTTATGATTTTTCAGAAACAATTGCCAGTCTTTTTATGGATTATGAAGATGTCCGCCCTGATACGCTGAATGAAACACTTGAGAAATCTCCCTGGCAGAAAAAGCTTTATGATGATGTGATTGGAACTGATGGAATTAAAATCAAAGACACCCGCTATCTAACTCTTTATCAGCTTACCGAACTGAATAAAAAAACAAATGCAGGTTCGCTGGATTTTAACTGGCCCGCTGATCGTTCCGTTTTTATTTTTGGATTCTCAGGTCTTGGTCAGATTTACCGAAATATTCTGAATGAGTTTTCGAAAGAATATACTCTAGAAGTTTTCCTTCAAACTTCTGATAATACAGATAAGCAAAATCAGCTGCTTGAAAAATGGGGAACATTTGGTCAGGAACACCTTGAACTCTGGACAAAAGATTCTCCGGCTCACAAGCTGACCACCGCTGCCTCATACACTAAAACCGATACAATCCTACACCGCATACAAAAGTCAATTGCAGAAAACACAAGAATAGAAACAGAGCATTATTCTGAAAAAGACAATTCTCTCTCGCTTACAGGGGCCCCTACCCGTATCCGCGAAATCGAAGACGTACATTCAAAAATCTGTAAACTGCTTGCACAAAATGACGGCACACAGCTTGGAGATATTCTTGTTCTTGCGCCTCAAATCCAGGATTATAAAACTGCAATCGAACAGGTTTTTGATCAGAACGATCAGTTTGCAGCTGATTCAAACTTTCCATATATTCCATACACAATTGCAGATTTCTCAGGCGAGCGTTCGCTGACTGCAGAAGCTCTTCATGTTCTTTTTGGAATTCTGAAAAAAGGCTACCTGAGCCGCTCAGATCTTTTTGAACTTTTGCATAACTATCTTGTACAAACTGTTCGCGGAATTTCTGATGAAGAAGTTTCTGACTGGGCGGACTGGGCTGCAAACCTGAACATTTATCGCGACCGAGAAAATCATGAAGAATGGCAGAAAGCAAAAGCACGTCTGCTGCTTGCACGTCTCACAACAGACCTCACAGAAACAAACGATTGCCAGTTTTTACCATATGAATCAATGAGCACCGCAGACAGCAACTCGCTTTACAAGTTTATTCAAGTAGTTGATGAACTTGAAGAATGGGCGTCTTATTCAAACAAAGAAAAGTTCAACATTGACGACATCTCTCAGATTGAAATCCTTCTCAAAAACTGGCTGCTTCTCACAGACAACATTCCGGACGGGCTTTATAACGAGAGTCTTGTATTCCAGAATGTTGTAGAAGAAATCGAGCGACAGCGCCTCACCGCAGCCCCTGAAGCATTTGCAGACTGTTTTTCAAATGCACTTTTTGACCGTTCTGCTGCAGTAACACTTCACAGCGCAAATATTCTTACCCGCGGAATTACCTTTGCCAACTTTGAATCAAACCGCGTTCTCTCTGCAAAATACATTTTTTTCATAGGGCTTGATTCAAAAAGCTTCCCTGGCGTAGACAGCGACAAGGAGCTTGACCTCAGAAAACTAAACGGCAACCGACAGCCCGGAGATGAATCAATTCCGCTTAAAAACAAAAATGCTTTCCTCTGCCAGCTCATGGCTGCACGCGAAGGTCTTTTTATCAGCTACGTAAACAAAAATCTTCAGAAGGACGAAGACTTTTTTATGTCTTCTGTTCTTAAGGATTTATTCGAAACAATTTATCCTTTCAACAAAAAATTAAAAAAACAGATTTACGAAGCACGGGTAAATATTGATGAAGACCGTTTCTGGAATGAGCTCTACACACAGCGAGAATTTCGAAATAAGAAAAACTTTATCAAGCTGCAGAAAAATGAAAATGAAACTCCTCAGTCGACAGAACTCTCAGAACAAAGCGAGTCATCTCAATCTATTTCTTCTCAGCACGATGCCTCTGCACTTCCCGACCGCATAACCATAGGTCAGATGAAGTCTTATCTTCAGGAACCTTTTATCTTCATGGTTAATCAAAAACTGAACAATAATTTTGATGATGAAGAAAAAGAACAGCTTGAATTTGAACCATTATCTCTGAATGGAAAAATAAGTTCGAATATCAGAAAAGAATATATTCAATCTACACTCAATGATGAAACCACAATTACAAAGGAAAGCATTTCTTTTGAACTGAATATTCAGAATGCACTTCCGGATGATTTCTTCGGCGAAAAATCTGTAGAAATTGTTTTGGAAAACAGTAAATCTGTTCTTGAAAAAATTAAGGAAAAGTGCCCGTTTACAGAAAACCTCGTTTTCAATGAAAACAAAATGCTTCTTGTAAAACAGATTCCAGACATCACTCCAAAAGACTGGTTTATTTCTGGTGAACTTGCATGGTATAACAAAGATTTTGAACAGACAAAGAAAATGTACACACTGGAACTCTCAAATTCCGAAAACGTACTTACAGGATACATCACTTCACTTATTCTACTTGCTGCTCAACCCGAAAGTGATACAAGTTTATACAGCATAAGTTTAAATGTTTTTGGATTTAAGGAAGGGGCTGTAACTTATAAATTCAATTCATACTCAGCAACTCCAGAATTCGCGCGTAGTCTTCTGAACAAAATCTATAATTCAATGTTCATTACGCGATTCAAAAGGAGTGCACCGGTAAAAACAGTTCTGGACGACTTCAAAAATAATAATGATTTCCAGCTTTCATTCCAGGACTTTAAAAACAAACTGTTAACTTCTTACGGAAATGGCGAATGGCAGTATTTTTCAAAACGAAAGCTTTTTGATTTAGACAAAGACATCGGCTACACTCACGAAAACTTTACGGAAGAGTGGCAGGATTCAAAGGCTCATCAAGCAGAACTGATTCAATACATAGCACAAAGTGTAAACACTGATAACCACAGGGGAGAATAAAATGGCATTAAAAGAATTTATTTTAGATAATTATTCTGACATTACAGAATCCATGTATATTCAGGCCTCTGCCGGAACCGGAAAAACTTATAACATAACTGGAATTGTAAAAAAACTCATCGATGAAAATATCGAACTCGAAGAAATTCTTGTTGTAACTTATACCGAAAAAGCCGCGGGAGAATTGAGGGATCGCATCAGAGCAAAATGCCCTGATAAAGATGTTGATAATGCTTCTATTTTTACAATCCACTCATTCTGTCAGAAAACCCTCAGCGAATTCTCATTTACCGCAAATCAGTGCTCATCACTTTCCCTGGTTGCTGATGATGCAATTGATGATTTTATTGACCGCTGGATTCGTGACGTCCTGAAAAACAATTCTAATTTTAAGCAGCTTTTTGTTGATGTAGCAAAACAGTCTACTTTCATAAATAATCTTAAACGCGATTTTAAACAGGCAATTTCAAAGTATTATCTTGATTATGAGAATAATGAAGATAAAAAAATTGTTTCTCTTGATAATAAATATATATACATTGAAAAAAAGAGACCTCAATTCCAGCATACTTATACTTTTCAGGAATGTGATTATTTAATGTCACAGGCAGAAATTGATTATGAATCTGTAGAAAAAGAATACACTTATGTTTTTAGTGGGCTCGGAACAAAGACAAATAATGAAAAAGTTTTCAAATATTTGACTAGAAAATTCTATAACTCTCAACTAAAAAATCTTTACACCGCATGGCAGCAGGAAAAAGAAAAAAACAAAATGCAGAGTTATGATGATATGCTGCGAAGTGTACGCGAAGCAGTCTGCCAGCCGGATTCACTTCTTAAAAAGCAGCTCCAGAAAAAATATAAATATGCCATCATCGATGAATTTCAGGACACAAACCAGAAGCAGTGGGATATTTTTAAAACTGTTTTTATGGAAGATTCAGACCATGTAATTATCGTAGTTGGCGACCCTAAGCAGTCGATTTATTCCTTTCAGGGCGCAGATGTAAATGTTTATGAAAATGCAATTCAGTCTATAGCAGCAAATGGTGGCGGAGAATATTATCTTGCGACAAACCATCGTTCAACAGATCCTATGGTTAAATGCTGCAATATTTTATTCCAGAACAAAGATAACGCTACACCATTTTTCACTCAAGATTCTGGAATTGCTTTTTCTAATTCAAAACCATCAAAAAAGAAAGCTCCCGCAACATACTCTGAAAACGTAATTGAACCTGTCTGGATTGCCGGCACACCAGAACAGCGTACTAAAGAACAAGGTTTTGCACAAATAGCAGTTCAGCAGATTATTGATTGCTGTACTTTTGAAAATGGTAAAACAAAGCTTCAGGTTTTCGATAAAGAGAAAGAAGATGATAATGGAAACTGTTTTGAACTTCGCAATGTAAGCTTCCGCGATTTTGCAATTTTAGTGCGTTCCTCATCAGAATATACAGAAATTGAACGGGCACTGAAAAAAGCAGGCATTCCGTCTTTACGTTATAAAGATGCAAATCTTTTTGCAGGAAAAGAATGCACACATTGGATTTCTCTTTTTAATGCAATCACCGCAAAAGATTTTACAGGATCAAAAAGAGCAATTCTGAGTGAAGCACTCTTTACAGACTTTTTCTGCATTCCTTTGGACGTTGTTGAAAGCGAAGATTTTGATAATCCGTCATGTCCGCAGAGACAGACCATAATTCAGTGGCAGGAACTTTCGCGCCAGAGAAAATGGGCAAAACTTCTTGAAAATATTTATGAAGTTACAAATATAGAAAACCGTCTTTCGGATTTAGGACAAATGCAGTCACTTACAAAAATCCGGCAGATTGGTAAATACTCAGTTGATTATCTTTACAAAACAGACAGTTCTCTTGAAGATTTGAGCAAACATCTTCTGCGACTTTCAACCTCTTCTGATAATTCAATTGATGAAGGTGACATCGTAGAAAAAGGAACAGACTTTGACTGCGTTCAGCTTATGACAATTCACGCTTCAAAAGGACTTGAATTCCCGGTTGTCATTGTACCCGCAGGATTAAGAGGAAGAAATGAGCAGGGACCTCGAGCCTGGCTTTATCATGATGAAAACAAAAATGCAAAACTGAGTTTCTGTGATTATGGTAAAAAGAAATATCAGACAGAAGAAGATTACGAAAGAGAAAGGCTTTTCTATGTTGCTTACACGAGAGCCTCTTCTATTCTCATGCTTCCACTTTACGATTCATGGCAACATGGTAATGATAAAACTGATATTTATGATTTTTTGAATGACAACATATCGTATCTTTTAGATGCAGAAATTAAGTATAATGATGAAGATAAAGAGCAAAAACCTGCAGCAAGAAGAATTTCTGATAATGGTAAAAATTTTGAATCCTTAAAATCTGACACTTTGAAAATTCTTAAAGATTTCAAAAGCATTGAGGAAAAAGAAATTTCCGGACACATATTAAAAAAAGATAGCACCGAAGAAGAACAACTAACTGCAACAAGACAACTTTCAGAAAAAGTACCCTCACTTTCTATTCATAAGCACTCCTACTCTTCTCTCTCACACAAAAAGGCGGCTTCTGAAGAAATGACAGAAAATGGTGGACGGGCTGATAAGGAAGGAATTGATTCTCAGCAGACTTCGCTGGCGGCTTTTGATATGGCGCAAAATCCGGTTTCGTATGTTGCGGTTCCGGGATCAGGAGGAGACTGTCCGCCTGCAGTTCCGGCACCTGAGCATTATCCTAATGGAACAAAGCTTGGTATTGCCATTCATGAGGTTTTTGAAAAAGCTGATTTTGGAGTTGAAGAAGATGATGAAGAACTGCGCCGTCTCATAACGGCCTGCTTCGAGAAGCAGACCTTGAGTATTCCCGAAGACGATCCGGATAAGTGGCTGGCCTACACAAGCAGCTTAGTGTGGAACACACTCAATGCAAAGCTGCCGGAAATTTCTGGAGGAGAAGCTACCGGCAATTACTTTAAGCTCAGCGAACTTACAGCTGCCGACCACTTAAGCGAAACCGAGTTCAACATGAGCGCCGATATCACAGGGGCTCTCAAAAACTACTGTAACGGCTTCATTGACCTCGTCTTTAAACGCTGCGTCGGAGACCGCGACCTCTACTCCATTCTCGACTGGAAGAGCAACTCCTATGAAGCCGGCCAGTATTGTGACGGCGAATTCCTCAAAGGGCAAACCGATGCCCTGTATTCGATCCAGCGCGTTTTATATTCCTACAGCCTAATAAAGTGGCTGGCCACATTCTACCCGGAAGAAACCGAGTCAAAGATTTTCGAAAATCATTTCGGCGGAATCTATTACGCTTATGTTAGAGGCTGTCATGCCGACACCTGCAGCGGTATTTACGCCCGTACCTGGGAAAACTGGGCAGACCTCGAAAAAGCCTATAAAGGCATACTAAATGAACTTATAAACAGGGCTTAAGGAGAAGATACAATGAAAGCGACAGACAAAAATAAAATCACAAGCTTCTTTGAAAAACTCAGCGACATGCACTGTATCTCCCGCATCTGGGAAAAAGTTCTCGATCTTCTGATTGAGCTTCAGCCAGACACACCTTATGAAGCCCTGGCCATTTTCTGCATATATTTTTCACAGCTTGATGACGGCAATATCTGTATTCCCGTAAGCCAGGGAAAACTCATAGATAAGTGGCAGAAAAAATGGGAAGGACTTCTTTTGCAGGAAGGCCTCCTGGCCCAGAAAGCTGATGATGATAAATATTTTGCAGATATAATCAACAAAGGCCTGCCACAGATTTCTTCAACACAGCTTCCAAACCTCATAGCCGAGGGAAACTTTTCCAAACCCTTTATACTAGATGCCGGCTGGCTTTTTGCAACAAAATACTACAAGGCAAAAATCAGCATAGAAACCAGAATCAAGCTGATAATGAAGCACAATACGATTAAGCCTCTTGAGGAAGAAAAGCTGGCAACACTTGAATACTTCAAAAATCTCACAGGCTTTGAAGGCCACTCTCCAATGATTCTTAAGGACGAACAGCTTGAAGCCCTCCTCCGAGGACTGGACGAAAATCTGATTATCACCGGCGGTCCTGGAACCGGAAAAACAACTGTAGTCTGCTATCTTTTGTGGAAACTTTTCCTCACAAAGGATGTCATGGATTATTCTCTCTATCTTGCAGCCCCAAGTGGAAAAGCTGCTGACCGAATGAAGGAAAGTATTTCCGAAACTCTTGCCCGACTAAATCTTAATGCAATTCCGACCAGTCAGGAGCGTGACAAAGCTCAGGCGGTTTTTGCTAAACTTAACAGCGCCCAGTCTTCTACGATTCACCGTCTTCTCAGCTTTAATCCGTCAACCAACGGCTTCCGCTACAACGCGGAAAATCAGTTTGATGAAAAGTCTATTTTTGTAATTGATGAAGCAAGTATGATAGATATCACACTTTTTAGTGCTCTGCTCGAAGCAATTCCTGAAGGAGCACGCGTTTTCATTCTTGGTGATAAAGACCAGCTGCCTTCTGTTCAGGCAGGTGCGGTGCTTGGTGAGCTTCTTGCAAAGAAAACTAACAGCGTTGCAGAGCTCAAGCAGTCAAGCCGCTTTAATGATAATTCTGATGTGGGTCGCTTGAAAAAAGCAATGCAAGAAGAAAAATCTCTGGATAAAGAACTTGCCTTCTTTACCCAATGGGATAACTGGAAGTTGACTCATAATTTTTCTGATATTCCACAGGGAGCATTCCCCGTTACGAGCTTTGTACCGGAAAAGAAATATTCTGACAGAACAGTCCAGCTTGAAGAAATAATAAATACGTGGAACCAGGCTTTTTATGAAAATCTGACTTCCCAGGCTCTTGCCGCTTCCCAGGATTTTGAAAAGAATAAACTCGACTCTCTCTGGCAGTCCGCAAGCAAAGCCCGCATTCTCTGTGCAGAACGCAAAGGACTTCAGGGTGTTGAGTCAATCAATAATCAGATTTGCAGCAATATTTTGAAAAAGGAAACAGATGCCGCTACCGAAGACTACTTCACCGGTCAGCTTCTCATGCTCACAAAAAATCAGTCTATCTTCTGTCTTTATAACGGAGACTCAGGGATTGTAGTAGAAAAGAATGGCTTAAAATATCTGATGGTAAAAAAAGAAATAAAAAATATTTCAGACCCGCAAAATGCAGCAACCACTAACGACCGTTCGTTAGCACAGCAGGGCATTTTCCAGACAGGCAGTTACATCTTCTACCCTCTTCACCTGCTGCCAAAAGAATCAATTGAAACTGCATATGCAATTACAATTCATAAATCGCAGGGCTCCGGCTACAAGGCGATTCTGGTACTTCTGCCAGACCAGCCGGGCCATCCTCTTTTAAACCGACAGATTGCTTATACCGCAATTACACGAACAGAAGGAGCAACCTATATTTATGCAGATTACGACACGCTGGAAGCCGCACGTTCGACAGTCATCCAGCGCGACACACAGATTCATCTCTAGTTACGCCCCGCAGCCTTGCTTGCTTTCTTGAGCCATGCCGCTTCGTCACCAGTAATCTGCTCCTCGGTTGCACGCCACTTCCAGTTCTCACCAACTGATGACGGGAAGTTCATTCTCGCTTCGTGGCCAAGACCAATCAGATCCTGCATGGTAAGGATGCAGACAAAAGCCTTGGACTCAAGCGCTGCCTTCATCATTGTCTCGCGCATCTGGGCTTTGTCGGTAAGCTTGAAGTATTTCATTGCGTGGTCGAGTTCAGCCGGGCTGCATGACTCAACCCATCCATTAATCGGGTCGTTGTCGTGTGAGCCGGTGTATACAATGCTGTTCTCAGGAATATTGTGAGGCAGATAAGTATTTGTATCATCTCCTCCAAAGGCAAACTGAATAACCTTCATTCCAGGGAAGCCGCAGTCGCGAAGCATTTTGTGAACACGAGGAGTTAGGTAGCCAAGGTCTTCCGCAATAATCGGAACCTTTCCAAGCGCCTTTTCTACTTCCTTAAATAAATCAACTCCAGGTCCCTTGCGCCACTTTCCGTTTTTAGCATCTTCAGCCCCATACTTAATACAATAGAAGGATTCAAAGCCACGGAAATGGTCAATTCTTAAAATATCATAAATCTCAAGGCTGGCCTTAATTCTCTGCTTCCACCAGCCGTAGCCGTCTTCTTTAAGAGCCTTCCAGTTATAAACCGGGTTACCCCAGAGCTGGCCCTTGTCGGTAAAGGCATCAGGCGGACAGCCTGCAACCTCAAGCGGCACCCCCTTCTTGCTAAGCAAAAAGTTTTCCGGATGAGTCCAGACATCGGCGGAGTCGGCAGAAACATAAATCGGAATATCACCAATAATTTTGATATCTTTAGAAGCCGCATAGGCACGCAGGTCCTTCCACTGCTTAAAAAAGAGGTACTGCAGCATCTTGTAATATTCGATACGGCGCTGGCATTTTTTTGACCAGTTTTTTAAGGCTGACTCCTCACGCAGGCGGATATCCTTTTCCCAGTCCATAAAAGAAGCTCCGTTGTGGGCATCCTTTACAGCCATAAAGAGGGCAAAATCCTCCAGCCAGAATTTATTTTTGCGGCAGAAGGCTTTATAGTCTGCCGGAGTTTTCTTTTCAAAATTATTCTGCAGCTTTTCAAAAAGCTCATTGCGCTTTACATAAAGAAGACCAAAATCTGCCGAGGTCGGGTCCTGGCCCCAGTCGATTCCTTCATAATCTTTTTTAGCCAGAAGTCCGTCTTTTTTCAGTAAATCAAAATCAATAAAATAAGGATTTCCTGCAAAGGTCGAAAAGCTCTGATAAGGCGAGTTACCGTAACCGGTAGGACAAACCGGCAGAATCTGCCAGTAAGACTGCCCCGCTTTCGCAAGGAAATCTATAAACTTATATGCATTTTTACCAAGGGTACCAATTCCAAAAGGTCCAGGCAGCGACGAAATGTGCATCAACACACCACTGCCTCTTTTCTTAAACTGTGTCTTGCTCATAGGTATATTATACAACATAAAAGAGCAGCCGTCATCTTGAACCTGCACTATAAATCAGTTTATGTCTTGCATGCCATTTTTCAAGAATCTTCATCTGTTCATCAGAAGGCTCTTCATTATATTTGGCAAGCTCCTGAAAAATTTGATTATTGCGAACTTCAATACACAGTTCATAATTATCAGATTTTTTTACATAGACAATTGTAGAATATTTTTTCAGAATCCTTTTATTGTAGGAAGCAACACAGTTATGCATTGCCGCACCAATATCACAAAGCATATTTGTATTTTCTGGCAGAAGAAATTCATAATCTTCAATCTTGTCGCAGAGCGACAACTGTTCTGCTCTATAAGAATACTCCACATTCTGATTTTCCAGCTGATAAGAAAGCATTGAAAGAGCGTTGTGATTAAAACTTGTAAATCCATCATATAAAATACTCTTTCGTAATTCTTCAGGAATATTATCAAAATAATTTGCGAACATTACTATGGAATCCTGTTTTTCATAAAAACTCTGAGAACCTTTTAAAAGAGTATTCATAGTTGCAAGCTCACCTCTAAGCCCTATACTGTATTTAGTGAAGAAAGCTAAACACTCATTTTCTGTCATATCAATAAAATCAGAAAACTCTGTATTCTCTAGAATTCGATAATAAAGATTTATGTCGGTAAATCCACAATCCCTTATATTTGCATAGGTCAAAAGACTTAATGGCCTTTTAATAAAAAGTTTACGAATTGTTTTTGTATTTCTGATTTGCATTGCAATGCAGAATTTTTTGAAAACTTCCGGATCAGTCCGCTCGTAAGTAAAATTTAAATGCCTTACTTCGAATAATCGGTTAGAAAGGACAGTCCAAAGAGATGGTTCATAAGGAATCTTTGTGAGTCTGTTGATTTCTTTAAAACACTGACGTTCTGTATCCTTACGATAACGCTCTACAAGACTTTCATATGAAATATGAGTATAAAGATGAATCAGCCAGAGAAATTTTTCAAAAATATATACTCTCATTTTTTTAGGAATACGCCTGTATTCAAAGAACATAATACTCATAGCATTGATATATAATCTGAATTCCGGCAGATTTTTATTATCTCTTTTAGAAAGCAGGGTGTTGTCAAATTTACCATTTAATACATCAAAAAAAAGAACTTCCTCTTTTATCTCAGGCAGTAGCTCAGCTTGTGTATGATTACGTTTTAAGTCTTGTGTAGTTATTTTCATTGTAAGATTTTTTTCATCCATTTCGACTTGAACAAAGAAATGGTCTTTTTTTAATCCATCTGAATCGAGTGAGTACTGTTTTTCGTATTCATATCTTTCCTTCTTTTTTCTATAATTAAGATATTCAGAAATTTGTTCTGCATCAAAATCTTCAAAACAAAAAACACTTCCATCTTCCCCGGTAAGAGTAGCAAGAGGATTAAAATGAAAAACCGGCTTTTCAGGTTTTACAGGCTCTTCTGTAAATTCAACAGGAATATATTTTTGAGAAGCTATTAATGCGTCATAGTGATTGTCCAAATCTTTCCATTGATTTGATTCATCACAAAAGTATTGAGACGTCTTTAAATACTTATTTTTCTGACGTATAAAAAGCACTGATTTTTTAGAATCTGTCTGTTCAAAGTCTGCAGAACCTGGTTTTCTGTAAAAATATTCTGTCATTCTTCCTCGTCTCTATCTTTACAGATTATGATCTTGCCATCCTTTTCAAGCTGCCTGATTATCTTAGTGATTTCAACCTGTGCTTTTTCTATATCACAAAGCTTCATTGGCCCCAGAAAATCAATTTCATGTTTTAACTCCTCTGACGCCTCCCATGAAAAACTAGTCAGTATTTTTTCTTTAACTACTGTATCTGCCTTTTTTAATGCCCGTGCCAGAAGTTGCCTGTCTACCTGACGAATAATCGCCTGAATTTCCAGGACACCAAGATACCTGATATCATTAAAAACAAAATAAGAGTTTTCAACATTCGCAGTAAGAATAGGATTCTTTTTGAAGAACTGGTCACTATGACAGTTAAATTGTGACAATTCCTGATTTGACAATTCTTTAATAACATCTTCTGCCATTGTCTTTCCAAAAAATCCTGATTTTTTCAAAACAAAAGCAGCGTCGGCAATAACCTCCGGATTCGTACGCTGGTCTTCATCATTTATATACAGGCGAAGATTTTCAAGCATCTTTTTATATCCACCTGCCAGAAAATCCTCAAGTATAGCAAGAGATTTTTCGTTTACTTCATCAAAGCGTGCTGTAAAATTTTCCAGGGCTTTTGATTTGTATTCTTCGAGTTCTGCTGATTTTTGCATGAAATATCCTGTTAATTATTGCGTATGTAAGAAGCTATACTTTTTTTATTTTTTCAGTTCCTTAAGCTTTGCTTCACGCCACTCTAGTACAATCTGTTTGTTCTTTGCTGCTACAGCGCAAAAATGTCTATTAATTTCGAGAGGATTTCCAGAAGGCGATTCATTAGCATTGCGGACCATACAAGGAGAGCAAAATGCAGCCTTATCGCATTTACAACATTCTCCGTTTCCCATATCCTTAAATTTAAGCGAACGAAGCCATTTCATTTTTTCAGAATTATTCCAGATTTCTTCTAAAGATTTTTCGTTAAGATTTCCAAGTACCATTTCTTGCCAACCTGCACATGGATAGACATTTCCATTAGCAACCATACAGCAAGAAGAAATTCCAACTCCACAAAGTCTTCGTTCAGGATTGAACTGTTGTTGATTACAGCGCTGAACAAAATCAGAAGCAAGAATAGATTTCTGATAATCAACATCATCTTTCATAATACTATAAATAATATTTCCTGCTTCCTCAACTGAAAGACGATTTGCAAGATTATCTGTTTCATGATTATATTGCGCCATCATAATACAATCTGTATAAGCACGAATCTTACGTTCGTGGCACCAGCGTAGAACATCTTTAAAATCATCTTTATTTCCTTTCATTGTCGGACATGAAACTTGAAGTGGAATATCATTTTCAATTAGTTTTAAAATGGATGCTTTTGTCTTTTCAAAGCTTCCCGGTAACTTTGTAATAGCATCATGATGTTCTGGTATCATCGAATAGAGCGAGACTTGAACAGATGAAACATTTCCTTCCTTTATAATCTGAATAGTTTCATCGTCAAGCAAGGTAAGGTTAGAAAGAATACTAATATAAAAATCATATTTCTTTGCGGCTCGTACAAAATCCTTAAAATGCGGATGCAACATTGGCTCACCACCGCTCAATGTTACAGAAAGAACATTCATATTGCTAAGCTGTTCAAGAGTATTGAAATATAACTCATCAGATATATCGCAAAGTTTAAACTTATGTGGAATATAACAATGGACACATCTCTCATTACATTTACTTGTTAATTCAATCTGGAAGCTGTTTAAATGAGGTTTTCCTGCAAAATGCTTTTCAAGGTATTCTTGAGTCGTGTTGTCTGAACGTTGAATTATAGGAGTAAAATCTTCTTTAATAGTCTTTGGATGAACGACATTGTATGTAAAACCAACATTTTTAGCGTTAAGTTCTACCTCGGATTCGCCTTTTATGATAAATCCATCAGCGACAAGAGAATCATAAAATTCCTCTGCATCATGTAAAATAGTCTGTCGTTCAACACCTACAAACTGAGCCATAATTATGTCAACAAGTTGATCTAGACTCTGGGGTGTGCGTTTTAATGCTTGTAAAAACACTGCACCACTTTCATTTGTGCATCGATCATTGAAAAGTCCTATTGAAGTTATGTAACCTATTCCATCAAAATTACGAATAAAAGTATCTCTCTTCTGTTGATAATACATTGTTCCTCCAAATATATATGTAGCTATCTAAAAAAATAGATAGCTACAAAATAAGCAATTTGATGTTAAATGAATAAGCAATTAATGAGCTCTATCACACTTATAACATGTCTGTTCAGAATATCCGCTATCTACTGGACATGATGCTGCATAGCTACCAGTAGAACTATTCTGAGCAACAATTTGTGGTTTTGTATAAGCCATAGTTTTTTCTCCTTAATATAAGATAACCTGTTTTTCAAGGCGACCGCCCAACGGACGGATATTTACTTCTGCTTTACAAAAAGTAGATATAAATCACATTGGTTATTTCGGATTTTTCTTTTTCAAAAATTCTAATGCATTTTCAAAAGAAAAATCTGGATTATTCTTAAGCAAAAGTTCACGGACTAAAAATGGTAATCCATATACCAGATCATCTGCAATTTGGAACAGAAGCATTTCTGTAAAGTACAATTTCCATTTTTTGTCAGTCTTTTTTATTTCATCTGTCAAAGTTTTGATAAAATCCAGATAATCATCATAGTTATCTATTGTACAAGCTGCTTGCATATTATTTTTCTCAAACAAATACAATAGGTTATAAGATTTACAGACTCTATTTCTTATTTCAAGTTGCTTAAATTGTATAAGTTGCTTTTCAGTTCTTGCAATAAACAAAAGCCAATTTAAAGAAAAAATTACACGAGAATCACAGATTACATATTTCTTAGGATTCAAAAAAGAAAATACTTTTGAGCGGCTTGATATATAAGCATTTTCTGAAATAATAATATCTTTTGATTTCGGCGAAGAAATATCATTGAATATAAGATTCTGTCTCTCTCCTGCTCTTAATTTTTGAATTCCACCCCATGTGTTAATAATGTAATTTACAAGAGTAATTTTATTATTATCATTAATATCTTTTGTGAAATATTTTTTTAGATTTTCCTTTAATAAAATATTTTTCTCAAATATGTTTTTTTCCTGCAGAATTTTTTTATTCAGTTCCGCACAGAAATCAGGTAATTCAGGAACCTTTACTGTATATCTATCTTTAAGTGACTTAAGATTTAAGAAAGAGTTCAGAAGTTCTGCTATCTTTTCAAAAGGAATTTCCTTGTTCTGTAACATCATGCTTACCTGAGAATTATTCTAAATTCGAATTTATTATTTGTAGTGAGTATATTTACATAGAAAGTAGTGAAGAATTGCATTTACACCTGTGAAATTTTCACTGTTTTTCATGAATTTCAACTCTTGCCAGATGAGAATTTCAAACTTACATTTTATTTAAAGAAAACTTTGAAGTATTTAATTACGCGCCAATATTATGTGAGATATCTAATATGAAATTTAAACCAAAAATACGAGTACCAAGACTTCCAAAATTTGTAAAACATAATTTGATTGCTGGAACCTTGGGTTGCGTTATTGATTTTGCCATTGAAATTCTTGGAAACATATTCTTTGGTACACAAATTATGGTACCTGCAACTGTCATGGGAAACGTTAGAATGTTTATCAGCTTTTGTATCATATTTTCACTCATTTATTGTAATTATAAGGTTTTACATTGCACTGTCTGGGAAACAATTTTAGCTACACTATTAGAGCTTTTTGTTATATTCATTCTATTAGACGCAGGATTACCTATATTTACTTTTACGCCAACAGCAGCAAAAGTAATTGGTGGAATTATTGTATGGGGATATGCACTCATATTTGTTTTCTGACAAGCAAAGGAGGAAAAATTATGAAAATGAACATAAACGATGAATGGTTGTTGATTGACAAAACCCTTTACAGGTTAGATAACATTGCAGCTATAGGAACAGAAGATGGAATTAATGGTACCAGAGTATACCTGGTTTCTGGAGAAATCAAAACCTACCATTATTACAATTCATATTTGGATACTATTTTGATGAAATTTACGAAAATGAAATGGATTATTACAGAGCAATTTACCTTTCTTAATCCTAAAAATATTCTTTACATAGAAGAAAAAAATGATACTCAATACTATAATGTTAGAGGCATAATAAAGACTTTCTCTGCTACCGTTCCGGCAAGTTTAGAAAAATTTATGGAAGTCTATATTGTAAACCAGGCTGAAAAACCATCTGTAAAACCAGCTCATAATAATCCAGTTAGCAAACCAAATCCTATAAAACCATCAAAAACAAAGGAAGCCTCAGAAGAAATTGATGAATTCGATTTTGATGAGTTAGATGACATAGATGAAAAAGAACTTGACAGAATTCTGGACGAAATGAATATAATTCCAAAAAAGAATAAAAAAAACTCCGCCACCAAAAATCAAAAAACTAAGAAAGGAAAAAAGAATTCTAAAAAATGATTTCCGCCACAAACCAAAATTTCTGTGATATACTGAATAATATGTCTAAACCTCTTCGAACACTTATTATTTGTATTATCGCAGAAATTTTGAATTTTTTTACCTGTGATATTTTTTATCACGTGCTTAATATCCCGCTCTTTTTTGATACGATTTTTACAGTGGCTGTAGTTTTCTATTGCGGGCTTATTCCGGCGCTTTGTGTTTCTGTGGGATATAATCTTATAAATTCACTTATCTGGATTTGCAGGGAAGGTGTTACAGATCCTTTCATTTTCTTTTACACAATCTGCGGCATTTTGATTGTGCTTTCTACCTGGCTCTTTGCCCGCAGAAAAGAAGAGTTTAGAATTTCTCCGGCAATTACAATTTTATATCTGGTTCTTATTGCCCTGCTCTCTTCACTGTGTACAATTATTTCAAGCGGAATAATCGATTATTTTCATTATATTTATTATGACGTTCCGGATATGATGAATCCTATTAAGACCTTTACCGAGTCTTTTGTGAATCATCGCTTTAGTCTGCTTCTTTCCTGTATTCTTGCTCAGATTCCAATATCTTTTGCTGACCGCTGTATTGCGACTTTCGCAGGCTATGGAATCTACCGGCTGGCAGAACGGCTCATAGACAGAAGGCAAAAATGAATCATACACAAACGATAGAAGAACTCGAGCGCATCATTCAGAATTACATAACTGTTTTTATTGTTTTTGATATTCTTTTTTTTGTGATGATTTTTGTATGCGTGCTGATCTTAATCCGTTTTTTAAAATCAAAGAAAAATCTGCGCGACTCCAATGAATATCTTTTGTACACAATTCACGGGCAGGAAGAAGAACGTGCAAGAATTGCCCGCGAACTGCACGATACCGTTGCCCAGGATTTACGTTACTGCAGAAATCTTCTTGAAAAAAAAGATGGTGCAGCAAACCTTCCGCAGGCAGTGGAGATTCTGGATAAATCCTTATCGCAGGTCCGTCTTATAAGCTACAACCTCTCCCCTGCCGATATCACAAAAAAAGATTTAAAAGCAAATCTTGTAAATCTCTGCACTTCACTGGCTGAAAACTGCGAAGTAAAATTCCGTCTTTCAATGCCCGACGAAACAGACACTGCTTTTTTAGATGAAAATGATATTCTGAATCTTTACAGAGTTGTACAGGAATCTTTTACAAATATCATTAAACATGCACAAGCCGAAGAAGCAGTAATTCTTATAAGAAACGCGAGTGACACTGAAGAAAAAGGTCTTTACATTTTTATAAGTGATGACGGCTGCGGTTTTGACAGTGATGCAGAGTTTTATGATAAAACAAAGCATTTTGGTCTTGTGGGAATGAAAAAGCGATGCCAGCTTATTGGAGCTGATTTTTCGATTTCGTCGATTCCGGGAGAAGGTACACAAATCCGGATTTTTAAACCAATTTCTAATACTACACATTCTAACGGAGGCGGTCTGAATGGTTGAAGAAAATAATAAAATCAAGTTTTTTATTGTAGAAGACCACACACTTACAAACAGAGGAATCCGCGAACTGATTGGAGAACGCAGTCGTTTTACCTGCGCGGGTTTTGCTTTTTCAAAAACTGAGTGCCTTGAGAAATTAAACGAACTTGCAGAAGAAGCTGAACTTCCTGATATTATTATTCTTGATTTATTTTTAGGTGAAGAAAGCGGCCTTGATATTTTACGTCAGGTAAAAGAAGAGCTGCCTTCAATAAAGGTGATTGTATATTCTATGTACGCAAAGCCGGGAATTGTCTCGCTTGCACTTGAAGGTGGTGCCGAAGGCTTTGTATTAAAGTCGGCCCCGGAAAAAGAATTGTTTGCCGCAATTGAAACTGTTCTCTCCGGCCAGACCTATGTTCAGCAGACTCTCGTTTCTCCCCTTTTTACCTACAGAACAATTTTCGATGGTCTGACCCGCCAAGAGCAGGTGGTCTTCAAAAAACTGATTGAACGTAAATCCCGTTCTCAGATAGCAAAAGAAATGAACATAGTAGAGCGCTCTCTTGAAAATTACCTGTCACGAATCTACATGAAAACCGGCTGCAAAAATCACGAGGAACTGATTAAGAAGTTTGGGGAATAAAGGGCTCTGGATTATTTTGTAAGTTTAAGCCGTCATCCTGAACTTGTTTCAGGATCTTATAAATGAGACCCCGAAACAAGTTCGGGGTGACAATTTTTTCTGAATGACACACTCCTTATAAATCACTATAATCATAGCACTATGTTTAAACCAGAACTCATTAATTCAATCAAAACTTACAACACGAAAACCTTTATCAGCGACCTGATTGCCGGCGTGATTGTCGGAATCGTCGCTCTTCCACTCGCCATTGCCTTTGCCATTGCTTCAGGCGTGAATCCGGCAGCCGGTCTTTTTACAGCAATTATCGCAGGCTTTTGTATTTCTGCCTTTGGCGGCAGCCGCGTTCAGATTGGAGGCCCTACAGGTGCCTTTGCAGTAATCGTTTACGGCGTTGTTGCCCAGTACGGACTTTCGGGACTCGCAACAGCAACCGTTATGGCAGGAATCATGCTGATTCTTCTTGGCGTCTTTAAGATGGGCGGTCTTGTAAAGTTTATTCCATATACTATTGTTACTGGCTTTACAGCCGGAATCGCAGTAACAATCGCAGCCGGCCAGCTCGGAGACTTCTTCGGACTCCGCCCGGACTTCTCTCAGCCAATGATGATTCTCGGCGAAGAATACAGCAAAATGCCCGGCGACTTCCTTCCAAAAATCATCGTTTACATCCGCTCTGCCGCAAGCATCAATATTTACTCAACAATCATGGCGGCAGTCTGCCTCGCCTTTATCTTTATCTGGTCTAAATTTATAAAGAAGATTCCTGGAAGCTTTGTTGTAATCATTCTTGCAACAGTCGTAAGCATCATCCTTGAAAAAACAGCAGGCCTCCACACAGACACAATCGGAAAGTTTGCAGACGGCTCACAGCATTTTGTAATTCCAAACACACTTCCAAAGCCACAGCTGCCGGCCCTCAGCATTAAGACAATTACTACCCTCTTCCCTACAGCAATCTCAATCGCAGTTCTCGCCGCAATTGAATCCCTTCTTTCCGCTGTAGTTGCGGACGGTATGATTGGTACAAAGCATGATTCAAATACAGAGCTTATCGCCCAGGGAATTGCAAACATCGCAAGCCCTCTCTTCGGCGGAATCCCGGCAACAGGTGCTATTGCCCGCACAGCAACAAACATTAAAAACGGCGGCCGCACACCGGTTGCCGGAATCATCCACGCAATCACACTCCTCATCATTCTGCTTTTCGCAGGAAAATACGCAGCCTATATCCCGATGGCAGCCCTGGCAGCCGTTCTTATCAACGTTGCCTGGAACATGGCAGGCTTCCCTGCAATCCGTGCACTTCTTAAAGGCCAGAAATCTGATATCTGTGTTTTTGCGGTAACTTTCCTTATTACTGTTTTTGTTGATTTGACAGTTGCAATTGAAGTTGGACTTGGCTTTGCTGCCTTCTTCTTCATCAAGAAAATGATTGATTTGTCTGAAGTTCAGAATCAGAGAGAAACTATTACTGGCGGTATCAGAAAAGATCAGCCTGCTGAAAATCTGGATATTCCGGCAAATACTTTTGTTTACGAAATTGAAGGACCTCTCTTCTTTGGAACCGTACGCAAGTTCGAACTCGCAACAGAACGCGCCCAGTCAGACTGTAAGTATCTTGTTCTCCGCATGAGAAACACAATTTACCTCGATGCCGGCGGAATCAAAGCGCTGGAACAGTGTAAAGCAGCCTGCGACCGTAAGGGAATCACAATCGTAATCAGCGGTATTCATACTCAGCCTTATCTGCTGCTGGAAAAGACAGGCATGGCAGATAAGCTTGGGCGTGAGAATATTTTTGACAATATTACTGATGCGCTTAACAGGTGCCGTAAATAAGGAAATTATAAAAATACCGGCTCATAAAAAAATCTAAGTGGCTCCCGCTGGTGCTGGGGCACAAAACTGCTCGCTTTCCTTTTTTTGTGTAAGAATCCTGCGGCTTTCGTTCCGAAAGTCCTCGGATTCTTTTTATGGCTAAGCGCCAAAAAACTCAAGAGGCAGTTTGTACCCCGCACCTGCTCCGCCACTTAGATTTTTTATCATAATAATTCTACAATTACCTTCCTTCCGAACTTGCACGCGTACCGCATTTCGTCTAAAATATTCTCATGTCAACAAACGAATTTAATGATAAAACCGTATACATCTTAGACAGCTACGGATTAATTTTCCGCTGTTATTTTGCTTTCATCAGTCGCCCCCTTACAAACCAGCGCGGCGAAAATGTTTCGGCCCTCTTCGGCTTTTTCAGAAACTTCCATTATATACTTCAGCATTACAAGCCAGGCTACATCGTAGCCGCTATGGATAGTAAAACAAAAACCTTCCGTCACGAGATGTACGATCAGTACAAGGCTAACCGCCCTAAAACTCCGGAAGACTTGCACGCCCAGGTGCCATGGATCTGCGAGGTTCTCGAAGCACTCGGCATCCCGGTTCTCCAGTGCGACGGCTACGAGGCCGATGACATCATTGCAACCGTTTCCCGCAAGTGCCGCGAAAGTGGCCGCACCTGCCGCATCCTCAGCGGAGACAAAGACCTCATGCAGCTGGTAGACGAATCAACTCAAATCTTAAAACCAGTAACAGGCGGCGAAACCTGGAAGGTAACAGGAATCGAAGCCGTAGAGGCCGAATGGGGTGTAAAGCCTCCTCAGCTCCTAGACCTTCTTGCCCTCTTTGGTGACTCAGCCGACAATATTCCGGGCGTCCGCGGAGTTGGTGTAAAAACCGCAGCCAAGCTCATAGGCGACTATTCCGACCTCGACGGCATTTACGCCCACATAGACGAAATCAAAGGTGCCATGCAGAAAAAGCTGATCGACGGTAAAAAGGATGCCTACTTTAGCCGCGACCTGGTCCGCCTCTGCGACACCGTTTCCTGCCCGGACATAGACGCTGCCATTTCCCGCGACAATTACACCTTCAATTACGCCGCCGCAGCCGACATCCTTATGAAGTACGGCGTTCCTGCCGTTGCCAAGCAATATGCAAGTCTTGGAGTTGAAAAGATGTCGAAAAGTACGGTGGTTGAGTGCGAGCAAAGCGAGCGTATCGAAACCACAGAAAACACATCTGGTGTGGTTTCGATACAGTCTTCGGCTTACTCAACCACCCCTCTTACACTAACGCAGAACGACACTTCAAACTACCGAGCCCTCACAACTCTGTCAGAGCTCACCGCCTACATCGACGCCGCCCTCAAATCCCCACAGGTAGCCTACGACAGCGAAACCGACGGTCTGGACACAATCACCGCAAACATACTCGGCTTTGCCCTCTGCTACGAAGAGGGCAAAGCCGTATACATACCAATCGCCCGCGAGTCCGGTGACCTTTTTGCAGATAGCACCGGCATCCCGCTTAAAGATGCCCTCACACAGCTGCTCCGCCTTTTCCAGGCAAAAGACGTAACAGTTATAATGCACAACGCAAAGTTCGACCTCAAAGTCCTTGCCACAAACATCAAAAAAGCAGGCTTCAAAAATACCGAACTGGCAGATAAAGTTTTAGAATCTTCAATTTACGATACAATGATTTACGCCTGGCTTCAGAATCCCGAGCGCACCGGCAAAAACAGCTACTCGCTTGAATCACTCGCCGAACAGCTTCTCGGCCTCAAAGGCATTGAGTTTTCTGACATTGTAGAAAAAGGCCAGACCTTTGCAGACGTACCTCTGGAAAAGGCTGCCCCATACGGCGCCGAAGACGCAGACTTTACCTTAAGGCTTGCTCTGGCTCAGCAGAAAGGTGGTTTCGATACGGCTTCGCCTACTCAACCACCGGTGGTCGAGTGCAACAACAGCAGTGTATCGCCGGTGGTCGAGTGCCGCGATAGCGGTGTATCGAGACCACCTCTCGAAAAACTTTTCCAACTCGAAATGAAAGTCCTTCCAATCCTCACAAAAATGGAACTAGCCGGCATCCACCTGGACACTGCCACCCTCCACGCTTACAACAAGGAGCTCACAGAAGGCATCGCCGCGGCGGAGCAGGCCATCTACAAGGAAGTCGGCCACGAATTCAATATCTCTTCTCCAAAGCAGCTGCAGACAGTTCTCTTTGAAGAACGTGGCCTCAAAGCAGGCAAAAAAACAAAGACAGGCTACTCAACTGACACATCCGTACTTGAAGAACTGGCCTTCGAAGATCCTGTACCCCGCATGATTCTCGAATACCGAGAAATGGCAAAGCTTAAATCAACCTATGTAGAAACTCTGCCAAAGCTTACAGACGATCAGGGCCGCATCCACACAGATTTCGTACAGACCGGAACTGCCACCGGCCGCCTTTCCTGCCGCGACCCGAATCTTCAGAATATTCCTGTCCGAAACGAAGCCGGCCGCCGCATCCGTTCAGCCTTTACCGCGCCGGAAGGAAAAGTCCTCATCTCAGCAGACTATTCTCAGATTGAACTTGTTGTTCTTGCCCACCTTTCGGCCGACAAAAATATGAGCCAGTCCTTTATAGACGGCACAGACGTTCACAAGGCCACCGCCGCCCTCATCTACGGAGTAGCCCCGGACGCCGTCACACCTGAAATGCGCCGCACCGCTAAAACAATTAACTTCGGCGTAATCTACGGAATGTCCGCCTTCCGCCTTGCCCGCGACCTAGGCATAAGCCGCACACAGGCATCTCAGTTCATCGAAAACTACTTTGCCCAGTACGCAAGCGTAGACGCCTTTATCAAAGATACAATCAAAAAGGCAGAAGAGACTGGCTGGGTAGAAACCCTCTTTGGCCGCCGCCGCCCTATTATGAATATCAACAGCCGCAATAAACTGGAAAAAGCCGCCGCCGAACGTATTGCCGTAAACACTCCTGTTCAGGGCTCAGCCGCAGACATAGTAAAAAAAGCCATGCTGGCAGTCAGCGAAGCTCTGGCCGCCACAGCATCTCCTGCCCGACTCCTGCTCCAGGTTCACGATGAGCTTATCTTTGAATGCCCGGACGACCAGTCAACAATCGACGCCACAATCGCCCTTATCAAAGATAAAATGGAAAATGCAGTAAAGCTTAATGTTCCTCTGCGTGTAAGCATTGAATACGGTAAAAACTGGGGAGAATTCCACTAATGGATAATGGAACGCGTCATTGCGAGCCGGCAGCTTCTCGTCATTGCGAGCCGAAGGCGAAGCAATCCATAATCGCAGTTGTCGGCCCCATGGCAGCCGGCAAAAACTACATCTGCAATCAACTCAAAGAAGAAGGCTGGGCCGCCGTAGATGCAGACATCCTCGTTCACGACGCAATTGAGCTGGTAAAAGATAAAATCCTGGAGACCTTTATCCCCTACGCAGAGTCTCAGAATATAAAGCTTACCCACCCTGACGGTACAATAGACCGCAAGGCTCTGGGCAGCCTGCTCTTTTCCTTTCCGGAACTTCTGGCAATTCAGGAATCAATAGTTTATCCGATTATCACAAAACAGATAGAAAACTTTATAGACGGCCACGACAAGACAATCATAAATGCAACGGTTCTCTATAAAACACCTGAGCTTTTAGCCAGATGCGAAAAAATCATTTTTGTAACGGCGCCCTTCTTCACCCGCCTAAAACGGGCTCGCCGCCGCGACCATCTGCCTCTAAGACAGATTCTCCGCCGCTTCCACGCCCAGCGCAATCTGCTTAAAGAGTATCAGAAAACAAATATACCTGTTAAGATTATTAATAACAAATAGATTGCCACGTCGCTGACGCTCCTCGCAATGACAGTCATTGCGAACCGAAGGCGTGGCAATCCATTATATCGTAGACTTTCTGGAAACAAACAAAACTGCTACACAAATCAAGGCAACAATGTAAATCACAAGACCTGTTATCATGCCGCCCGAAATCCCCAGTCCACCTAACATAACGTAATTTATGAGACGGAATAGGAACATAGCCATCTTATAAAAAAGCATTGAAATAAGAATGAATGGAATAAAGGCAAAGGCCCATGAAAACTTAAAGTACTGAGTTGCTCCAATTCTGTTATTCCAGCCAAAGCAGGCAAGCAGTACAAAGAGTACTAAAATCCATAAAGGATAATAAAGTCTGTTCATTAAGGCCTGTCCGTATACCTCGGTACAGAAGCCGTAATTTGCTGCCATGCGTACAAGCTTAATCAAAGAAGGTAAAGGCATGGATTCCGGTGTAGAAGTTGATTTTTCCAGCAGGAGGAAATCATCATAAGGAATAGAAAGCAGCATATACTCAGGGGTAGTTGCAGTTTCACCATTCTGGTAGGTATAAAGCGGCTCATGATGAATATCCGGTGAATCCCGGCCCACAGACTTAAGCATGATGTAAGGAACACAATCAATGCTGTCATCAATTCCCATAAGCTGCTTGGTTGTAGGAGTAAGAGTCTTTACAGAAACCGGAAGAACCTTTGCATAAGGCACAGTCATGGTTCTGAAAACTTCCCCTGCCCGGCTTACAGAAAGAATTGTAAGGGCACGAAGATACTGAATTGAATTTCCGGTAGAAGCAACAGTTGTCATTCCCTTAAAGTAAACTATATCGCGGGAGCCGTCTGCATATTCGTAAGCGAAATAAACATCATTTGCGCTTTCAAAGCTCTTAAGTTCAAAAGTCTCATCAACAAAGAAGCTTCTTTCATTAATTCTGTTTTCAGCAATCTCAAGATAAAAAACTACATCAGGGTCAGACTGCATTTCGCGGGACGACTGATAAAGCTCGCGGAAAATATAATAGGCCTTAAGATCATCCTTCTGAACCAGGGCAAGATAACCTTCATACTTTCTTTCAAAAGTAATCTGTCCCTCTGTTTTTGCAAGATTATGATATTCAGTAAGATTATTCCAGGCCGCTGTCGACATCTTTTTCAGTTCTTCAAGATTCGGATCCTTAGGTGTCGCAAGCTTGATACCCAGCTCAGAATAATAGTGAGCATTAAACCATTCTTTTTTTTCAAAAGCTTCCTGGGCTTTAAGATAGAGCTGATATACCTCGTTAATCTGGGCTGCGTCTATAACTACCCTGTCAACTTTCTCTGCTTCTTCTACTGATTCATAAAGCTTAAAGCGGAGATTTGATGTACGGGCACGGTTAATCTCTACATCTGCTCTGTCACGCAAATTTAACGCCTTTTTCTCGTTAGGACTCAATTTAAGAGCTGCATCTGCATAATTCATTGCACGCTCATAGTAGCCGTTATCAAAAAGCTTGTTACCAACATTTATATAATCATTAACAATCTTAGGGCGGTTTATGATTGAAGCTTTTTTGTTTGCGGTCAGGAGCACCATTACTTCTGTACAGATTGTAAGAAGGAAGGCTAAAGCAATTGCTATAATCATTACAATCTTAAAACGATCCATCATTGCTTTAGAAAAACGCTCTGTACTTCCTTCTGAGTTACGTCCAAAATGAACCGAACAGCTTACTACAAAACCTGTAATTGCAACTCCAGGAATATATCTTCCAAAATTTTGAAGACTTGTCATAAGTTTATAAACGAAAACAGAAGCCTCGGGAACCTCAGAAGGAATATTACTCATAAAGCCTACAACAAGACTTACTACAAGGCCTATTGCTATAAATACCGAAAGAATGCCGATAATTTTTTTCATATCTTCCTTCCCCTCTTAAGCCTTTTTTACATGATTTTTAATAGCGAATTTTATAATTCCACTGGTAATAAAAATTACAGCAATAAGACAGTTGATGATAAAGAGAATTGGTTCACTTACTATTCCACCAAAGGCTCTGAAAAATCCGTTACTCATAATTCGTGCTTTTATTGCATCAAACTGAGGAGCAAAATACAAAGAATTAAGGCATAAAATCAAAGCAGTTGTAATAAAAAGCATAACCGCATTTAAAAGTCGCCATTCAAAGAAATTAGTAATTCCATATACAGAACATAAAAGAAGTATAAATGAAATCAATGTAAGCAGATGAGCAAGACCACCAAAATATGCCCCGCTGATCATAGAATAAAGAAGTTTAAAATCTATAGGAACAGGACTTTCATCTTCTCCAAAGATATTCTTTAACTGAACTTCACGGAAAGGTGCCGCTTTTCTGTTAAGGGCAAGACTTGGATAATCTGCCAGATTTTTGTACTCCACGCCTCCACTTTCAGAAGTGTCAATAATAACGGCTGGGGCTTCTGCAGCTCTTCCCAGTGAAGTTCCACTAAACTCTCTTGTAAAATAATAAACGTCGTTATCTACCTTACGGAAATAATCTGGTGAAAGATATTCTGTTTTATTTTCAAAAGAAATCTTTTTATTACAGAAGTCTCTTAGCTTTATTGAAGCCGGCATAAGAACAGCCCAGGTCAAAAGACAGAGAATGATATATACAATCAGCTGCAGCGTTCCGCCGGGTCTTCGTATCCTATAGTAAGAAATCAAAGGAAGGATGAAAACCTGCATACAGAACAATACATAAAAAAGCGACTTAAATAACTCTTCATCCTTAAAGAAAATAATATCCCTGCCCGCAATGAATCCAAGCAGATTTAAATAAAATGAATATAATATAGTTCCCGCAATTGTTCCCACTATAAGAACAATCAGATAAATCAAGGCTAACTTTAGTGCTTTTTTCATATTCTTCCTTAATAGTATAAGATACAATTAAATTATCGGCAAAAAAATAATAATTTTTACTATATAAAAAGTTTGCAGAAAAAATGCTTATATGCCGATAATAAGTTTGACATAAAAGACATTTCTTAGATATAATATAGTAATAGGACTAAATATGGATAATAATGCAATTATTCCAGGATTCGACAACGATAAGGACGACAGTCTTACAATCTCTTTGAGAAAAGCTGAAGGTGTACCACACGGAATGTTTATCTATCTTAGTGGATACATTGATACCTACAATTCAAGCTTTTTCCAGAAGCAGATTCAAAAAGTAATGGATGCTGGGTTTATCAACTTAATTTTTAACTGTTCATCATTGAACTATGTATCATCAACAGGAATTGGTTCTTTTACCGTTTTTCTTAAGGTTGTAAAACCAAAGGGTGGAGACGTAATTCTTCTTGAAATTCAGCCAAAGGTTTACGAAGTATTCCAGCTGCTTGGCTTCTCTCAGTTCTTCAACATTAAGAGTACTGCAGATGAAGCTATTGCATACTTTAACAATGGTGGAACTACATCAAGCAATTCTGTATTCCCTCTCGTTATTTCATGCCTTGTATGCAATAAAAAGCTTCGAGCTACCAAGTCTGGCCGATTCCGCTGTTCAGGCTGTCGTTCAATTCTCGCTATTAACGAGAACGGAGAAGTTTCTCTGGGCTAAAGTACTGTATAACAGTGATTTACAAAGGACTGGTTTTAAGCCAGTCCTTTTTTTTAACGGTTCTTCGATTTTAGGATGTGGATAAGCTGTGGATAAATTGTCATTTATTCTGTTAATTTCAATCTAAAATTTAAGTTTTTTTAATTAAATAACAAGTAAAAAACAAAGTCAAATTTTATTACACAATGTAATTCCTTGTATTACAAGAAATTACAAGAATTTTATAAATTTTCGTAAAATTTCGTAATTTTTTTTAAAAACCCTATTGACATGTCATTTTGACCCACAAAGATTTTTAAATTGTGGGTAACTTGTGGGTAAAATGTTATGTACTGTGGGTTTCCAGGTTATTTCTTTTATTTGTCTTTTTTCTGATTCTTCTATATACTTTAATATAGATATGAATAAGGACTTTAAACAGATACTCGAAAATATAGAAAAATCTCTCAATAAGGCACTTCCGCAGACAGCCACTGCCGAAAGCTGGACACCTGCTTCCTTTGGAAACTTACCGGAAGGAGCCACTGCTGAATATATAAACAAACTCATTGAACCTAACAGGGCCCTTGTAAGCCTTGGTGGTAAACGCTGGCGTCCCCTTCTTATGATGCTCTGCTATAAAATGGCAAAGGAAAAATCTGCCTCTAAAGGCGGCTCTCCTGCCCTCTCAGAAGAAGAAACCTACAGCATAACTCCTCTCGTAGAGTTTGTTCATACCGCAAGTCTCATTCATGATGATATTGAAGATAATGCAGACCTTCGCCGCGGTAAACCTGCAGCCCACATCACTTATGGACTTGATACAGCCCTTAATGCAGGCTCCTGGCTCTATTTTGAAGCACCTGTATGCATTAATCAGTTAAATGCCCCGGACAGCCTCAAGCTTGATCTCTACAAAACCTATACGAATGAACTGCGCCGCCTTCACCTTGGTCAGGCAATGGATATTTTCTGGCACCGCAATCCGGATGTATTCCCTCCTCAAGAAGAATACCTTGCAATGGTAAAATGCAAGACAGGAACTCTGGCAAGTCTCGCTGCAAAACTTGGCTGCATAGCAGGCGGACTTTCTGCTGCAGAAGCCGAAAATTTCGGTAGTATTGCCGCAGATATAGGAATTGGCTTTCAGATTATTGATGATGTAATTAATCTTACAACAGGAAATCCTGGTAAAAAACGTGGAGACGACATTGTAGAAGGCAAAAAAAGCCTTCCTGTCCTTATTCATTCTTCCCTCCGCCCTGAAGACAAGGCTAAAATTGCAGAATACATGAAGACAGCTGCCTCTAACGGAATTGATTCCCCAGCCGTAGAAGAATGCATTGCACTGTTAAAAGAAAGCAACTGCATTGAAAAGGCAGCAGAACAGGGAAAAAATCTCATTCAGCAAAGTTGTGAACGCTTTAATTCAAAAGAAATACAGGATCTCTTTATTTCTATGATACCGGAGAATTTCAGATGATAGAAAGATCAGATACACTTAATAATCAGGCTATAATCCTCGCTTCAGACGGTGCCTACACCGAAGCAATCGCCTGCTTTAAGCGTGCTATTGTAATAGACAAGGAAAACTATCTTCTCTGGTATAATCTTGGTGTTACTTACCGCGACGCAGGAGACCTTTGCGAAGCAGAAAACGCCCTGGAAACAGCCTTCCGTATGGCACCAGAAAAAGAAGATGTTGCCGAAACCTTTGCAACTATCTGCCTTATGCAGAAAAAACTGTCAAAGGTACAGCAGATTTGCATGGACTCCCTAGATCTTAATCCTCTTAATCCTCATATGTGGAATCTTCTGGGCGTTTCAGATTTCCAGTCAGAAAATTACGAAGAAGCTTCCAGTTATTTTGAACAGGCAGTATCCATTAATCCTTATTATACAGACGCCATCTACAACCTGCGCGACACCTATTCTGTACTTGGAAATAAAAAAGGAGAAGCAGCCTGCGACGCCCGTCTTAAGGAGATAGAAAAATAATGAATAAGAAGGATATACAGGAAGCCCCGGAAAACAACATCACAATAGTAGAAAAAAACATTCACAGAACAAATCTGCGCCGTCTCATAGACACCTTATATCTCTTTGTTCCAATTGCACTTGCCTTTAGCGGATGTTTCCTTGCTGCCCCACTCTGGGATCTTATAACAAAAAAAGAAGAGGAGGTTCCGGAGATATTCCGCTTCGCCTGCTCTGCCCTTCTTTTTATTCTCTCTGTAATCTTTGTTTTTATTAAAACCAGAAAAATAAACCCAATCATGAAGATTGGGATTTTCAGTAGAAATCAGGAATAAAGCGGTGGTTGAGTGCCGCGAAGCGGCGTATCGAAACCACTTAAACCATCTGATGCTCTTTTGCGAGCGTACTGATTTCCTTTGCCATATCAGCAAGGGCAACCTGTTTCTGGACACCACCCATTTCAAAGGCAACCTTTGGCATTCCGTAAACAATACTTGATTCCTTGTTCTGTCCCAGTGTCCAGGCACCTTTCTTACGCATTTCTGTTATCTGAGCAGCACCATCACGGCCCATACCGGTCATAATAACGCCAAGGGCATGGTTCTTATAGATATTTGCTACAGATTCAAAAAGAACGTCGCAGGAAGGTCTGTGTCCGTTACGAGGCTCAGTCTGTGAAAGCTTAATAAAGTTTCCAAGAGGCTTGTGCTCTACAAACATATGGAAGCTTCCAGGCGCAATATAAATGTGTCCACCGAGAATAGGCTCACCATCTTTTGCTTCTGTAACTTCAAGAGGACAGATATTATTAAGACTGTTTGCAAATTCAGCAGTAAAGCCTGCAGGCATATGCTGAACAACAAGAATCGGCTGTTTTAAGTTAGGATCAATATCTTTGAAAACGTCACGGAGAGCATTTGGTCCACCGGTAGAAATACCAATAGCAATAATATCAATCTTACCACCCTCTCGCTCAGGCTTAATTACAACAGGCTCTTTTACCTTTGGCTGGAACCAGGTAGAAGGAACAACGTCGTTCTTTGTAATTGATACAGCTTTTGCAGTTTCTTCACCCTTCTTTTTGATTACAAAGCGTTCTGCTTCTTTTAGCTTAATCTGATGTGTAAAGAATTCCGGATCCGGAATCTGCTTGCCATGCATAATTGCATAGGCACCACCGTAAGAAGCTACATACTCAATAATCTCGTTGGTTACATCACCGATTTTGAGGGTTACAGAAGAACCCGGTTTTGTAATGAAGTCTGAAGCACCCAGTTCAAGACATTCAATAGTTACTGCAGCACCTTCTGTAGCAACACTTGAAAGAATAATTACCGGAACATCCAGATGAAGCTCATTACGTTTTTTAAGGAACTGAAGACCTGTCATAACAGGCATTTCAATATCAAGAAGAATTACATCCGGTTTTGCAGTTTTTAATTTTTCAATAAGGTCCTGTCCATTTTCTGCTTTTCCGCATACTGAAAGACCAGTAGTTTCATCAACAATTCTACCGATTAGATTCCGCATCAAGGCAGAATCATCGCAAATCATTACTGAAATATCATCCATTGTAAATTTTCCCCGTGTGTCAATTAATTATTTATTAATGTTCTTACCGTAGAAACATGCCCACTCGGTTTTGATAAATTCAAAATTTGTTTTCATTCCAAACAATGATTCAGAATGACCAATATAAAGATATGACTGTGGCCCCATTGAATCATAGAAATGATTAATTACAGCGAGCTGAGCCGGTTCATCAAAATAGATAAGCACATTACGACAGAAAACAACATCCAGATTTCGGGCACCCGAATCGTTCTTGAGATTATGGTAGTCAAAATGGATTGTTTTCTTAATATCATCTTTAATCTGATAGCCGCCATCTACCTTAGTAAAATACTTTGTCAGATAGTTTTCCGGCACTCCATCGACCCTCGCTTCAGGATAAAAACCCTGCTGAGCAGTCATAAGAGACTTAAGCGAAATATCAGAAGCTGTAATATGAAAGTTAAAATCTGGCGGACAGATTTCTTTCATTATCATCGCAATTGTATAAGGCTCTTCACCTGTAGAACAGCCGGCACTCCAGATTTTAATTGTACGGTCGCCACCTGCCTTTTTATGTTCAATTACATGTGGAATTACATAATTGATGAATGAATCAAAATGAGGCTGATTTCTAAAGAAGCGGGTAAGGTTTGTTGTAACCGCATCCAGCATAATCTTCATTTCTTCAGGATCTTTAGAAATCAGTTCATAGTATTCCTGTGGCGTAGTAAGGTTCTTCTTACGAAGCATTTCCTTAATACGGCTGTCGAGAATAGATCTGTTTGTAGCCGAAAAAGTAATTCCGCTTTCATCGTAAATTACTTTGCGGAATAATTCATAGTCGGCATCGGTAAGTACATCTAACATAACGTTAATTATACACGATGATTTATGAAAAGTAAAAGTAAATTTATCGCTGTATACGGCCTGATCCGTTGCCGGCAGCGAGCTTTTCTACCTCGTCTACACTTACCATGTTGTAGTCGCCTTCAATTGTGTGCTTGAGACAGCTTGCAGCAACTGCAAACTCAACGGCATCCTGTGTTGATTTACCGTTGAGGAGAGCGTAAATGAGTCCACCGCCAAAGCTGTCGCCGCCACCAACACGGTCTACGATGTACATTTCGTATTCCTTGCTGAAGCAGTAATCTTTTCCATCATAAAGAAGAGCAGCCCAGTTGTTGCGGTTTGCGTTGATAGAAGTTCTGAGGGTAATTGCAACCTTCTGGAAGCCGAACTTGTCTGCCAGCTGCTTTGCAACTGATTTATAGCCTTCCTTGTTGAGTCTTCCGCCTGTGATATCTGTGTTCTCTGCCTCAATTCCGAATACGTCTTTTGCATCTTCCTCGTTAGAAATACAAACGTCTACGTACTGGCAAATCTGAGTCATAGCTTCGCGGGCCTGTTCACGGGTCCAGAGCTTACCGCGGTAGTTGAGGTCGCAGCTTACTGTAGCACCGGCAGCCTTTGCAGCCTTACATGCTTCTATACAAATCTGAACCATGTTTCCGCCAAGAGCCGGAGTAATACCTGTAAGGTGAAACCATTTACAGTCCTTGAAAATCTCAGGCCAGTTGAAGTCTTCCGGTTTTGCTTCTGCAATAGAGCTGTGTGCGCGGTCGTAAATACACTTTGAACCGCGCTGACTTGCTCCACGCTCATTGTAGTAAATACCTACACGATCGCCGCCGCGGGCAATATAAGATGTGTTTACACCATAGCGGCGCAGGCTGTTGATTGCGGCCTGACCAATTTCGTGCTTTGGAAGCTTTGTTACGTAATAAGCGTCGAGTCCGTAGTTTGCAAGAGAAACGGCAACGTTAGCCTCACCGCCTCCAAATGTAGAAGTCATTTTATCAACCTGAACGAAACGGAAATATCCTTCAGGTTCCAGTCTAAGCATTATTTCACCGAATGTTACTACTTTCATTTTCTAATCTCCTTTACAATACCCGCAGCTTCGCGAGTCAGCTTTTCAATTTCTGCAAAATTACCTGCGTTAATCAGGTCGCCCTTCACCATCCAGCTGCCACCGCAGGCTAAAATCTTGTCGCAGGCAAGGTAGTCACGAACGTTTGTTGCGTTAATTCCGCCGGTTGGCATAAACTTCATCATTGTGTATGGAGCGCTCATAGCCTTAATCATTTTAAGGCCGCCAGCATTTTCTGCCGGGAAGAATTTTACAACATCAAGACCAAAGCCAAGTGCAACCTCAAGCTCAGTCGGAGTCATAATTCCCGGTGTGATTGGGTATCCCTTTTTAATACAGTATTCAACAACTTTAGGGTTCAAGCCAGGCGAAACAATAAACTTAGCGCCTGCTCCAATCGCACGATCAACCTGCTCTGTTGTAAGAACAGTACCGGCACCAACAAACATATCCGGAAACTTTTTAGAAATAGCGCGGATGCTCTCTTCAGCCGCATCAGTACGGAAGGTAACCTCTGCACAAGGAAGGCCTCCCTTAATCAGAGCTTGAGCCAAAGGTTCAGCATCGCTAACCTTATTCAAAACAACAACCGGTACAATCCCGGTTGCGCCAATCTGCTTCAATGTATCGTTCATATATGCCTCTTATTGCCGCAAGTAATATACTAGTATTCTAGTTAAATGTATTTTAGCACGTTATAGAGAGATTGTCATCAGTTATTTACCGTATTACATTACAAGATTGTTATTTAATTGCCTTACCGTCAGAGAAAGCCTTGCCTGCTATCTCGCCCAGAACATTGTAATTATGGCTTACCGGGTCATAGCAGATTGGTTTGAGCTTAGCAGCATCAATTTTACCATCAGTAAGCACAGACTCATCTGCGCTAACATTTATAATATTACCGACAATGTAATCGCTGTCTTCGCTCATCTGAGCAACTTCGCACTCAAGCACCATAGGAAGCTCATTAAGAACAGGTGCATCAACAAACTCAGACTTAGTAACTGAAAAGCCAGCCTTTTTGATTTTATCAGGCTCTTTATTACCGCTTACAATTCCAAGATAGTCACATTCCTTTACGTGAGCTGCGTCTGCAATGCTTACGGTAAAGGCCTTACGTGCCGCAATGTTTTTTGTAGTCTTATGGCTTTTATCAAGACAGATTCCAATCTGATTTGTATCGTGAATTCCACCCCAGGCTGCATTCATAGCATCCGGATTTCCATTTTCATCATAAGTTGCAATGATCAAAACCGGCATAGGGTAAAGATAAGTCTGTTTTCCAAAATTCTTTTTCATATAAACCTCACTGAAAATAGTATAAAGGAAAATTAAGAAAACAGAAAGCATAAACTGCGCCACGTTTTATATACACTACCGCATTTTTTTATTAGGGGGAGCGCGCGCAGCGGTCTAGAAAACAGCTCTAAAAGGTTTCATCTCTGTAAAGAAAAGTCAAAATGCATGTTCTGCCGACGGAAGATGTCGGGGGCACGGGGGGAGAAGCCGTTATTTCCAAAGTTTAGCGTAAATCTTAGCCACTGAAGAGTCAAAAAAACTATAAAATTTTACCCATTAAGTATCTTACAAACAACAAATATAATTATAGCAGCAATTCCAAGGAATATTATGAAACTGCATCCAGAATTCATTCCCTTTATATCTGGTTCTCCTTCCGGTATACCAAAATTATTTGGATATTGTTTATTATAGTCTCTCAAATAATCTATTTTTTGTCGCCAGAATTCTATATCTGTAATTGGTTTATCACTCATCATTGCTACACCAACTACAGCTACTTCACTCATTCCAGCAAGAGAAGCTAAAGCTGCATTAGTTGCAACTGAAGAATTATGAATTGTAAAATTATATTCATGATTATAGGCTTTTATCGTTAAAGTAGAATTTGCTGCAGTACTTTTTACAGATACATCGATAATTTTATTTATTGCTATAACAAAATGATTATTATTACCTTTCCATTCAATTCTATTAACATATAATGTTAATGTTCCTAGTTCATTTCCTGAATCATCGAATTTAAATTTACATTCATTTTGTTTTATTATTTCATTTTCTTTTATAAGTAACTTTGTTTTTTCGGAATCAGTTAAATCCTGATATAAAATATTATTCTTAAAATTATCCAATTCAGGACTTTGAAATAGTTTTAATACTTTCTTTCTATCTCCTAAAGTAGAGATTCCTAATTTTTCTAAATCTGAATCAGTTAATTCTTTTATTAATTCTGATGAAAATACTTTCTCTTGCTTAAACTTATCAATATATTCTTCAATATTATTCTTTTTGAAAAATTGTTCAAGAATCTCAGAATCAGGAATATTTTTTATCTTTGATACAAAACTATTTTCATCTTTTTGTATTACGACAGGAGCTGGAGTTGGTTCATTTTTTGATTGTAATATTTCTTCAAACATATCTTCAGAAATATGTCTTTTTTTTATCTCGTTTTTATATAATTCCTGAACTTCTTCTACATAATCTGAAATTCTGTTGACTCCTTCTTCGAGCAATTGTTTATCTGATAAATTACTAATACGTTCGTGAATATAATCTAAATCCATACAATCCTCACATTAAAACTGAATTTTAAAATGATTATCTCCAATATAAGAGGTATTAAACAATGGTTTCTTTCCTTCCCAACCTATAGTATTAGAAAGAATTAACCACTTTTTAATTTTGATATTTTTTATGTCAGGACAAGTAGTCCAAAAAGTAGATTTAAGATTAAAAGAAATATCTTCTGATTCATTATCTTTTGTAACTGTAACTATAATTGAATTCCAAGCTTTTGGAAATAATTGAGCATGTTTCTTTGAAACACATAATCCATATTCTGTTGATTTATTCTTTGGCCCATTTCTCCAAGGTTTAAATTTTACATCATTTAAAGTCATTTCATAAATTTCCGTTACAAAAGATTGATTATTAAAAAAGAGCAGAAACACAATCTGACTGGACAAAACCCAGGGAAAGTTAATTCCTGCCCTTTAGTAAAGAGTAACATCTTTGATTTTAGATGTCAATTTTTATAATTGTGAAATAATATATCGATTTTTTTGTTGGTAAAAAAAATTATTGAAGAAAACTTATTTTGTGATATTATAAAATTATCAATTAATAAAATAGGAAATAAAAAAAGTCAGTTTTACAGTTTATTTCATCTGTTATTTCAAGTATTGCATGGCCAACTGCGTTAGTAATTATTTTACTTGCATTCAAAAAATATATAATAAGATTAATTCCCTCAATTTCTAGTCTTTAATATAAAGATTTTGAACTTAATTTTTCAGAAAAAGTAAAGGAACTCGTAAATATATCTAAAGATGATATTAAAAAAATACCAAGTGTTCATGATGATTTACGTCTATCACAAGAAAATCGTCTCTTCAGATTAATAGAAATATCACCTAGGGCAGCAATTCTTGAATCATGGCTTCTAGTTGAAACTGCAGCTTCTAAAGCATTACAAGAAAAGGATTCTGAGATGACTAAAAAAACATCAATGATTGCACCTGCCAGACTTGGAAAATATTTACAAGAGTATAAAATCCTAACCGATCCTCAGTTTACTATTTATGATAATTTGAGAGAAATTAGGAATAATGCAGTACATATAGCTGATGATTCCCAATTCAACCAGAAAGATGTTACAAAATATGTTCAGTTGGCAATAATGCTTGCAAACCAAATTGAAAATGTAATATAAAGAAAAATTAAAAAAGGAAGTAATAAAAAAATGTATTCAAGTGAATTACGTAATTTTGTTGAAGATTGTGGTTATAACTACAAGCAAAATGTTACAACAGATAAAATTCCTGTTACAATAGAACTTATTTCAAATACATTCATAATGTGACAGTCGAGATTGAAGATAGATGGTCAAAGTTTACAAGTAATACAATTTGTATTAATGGAGTTGATGTTAAAAAGAAACTTGGTCATGAAATGTTTTCAAGTTCTTATTATAATTTTAACTACGAAATTATTATCCTTAGTTTCACAGTGGATGATTATCAGGTACTTATTTATTCAAGGTATTAATTATAGTAAAAGGCTTGTAAATCAGCTTCCAAAGCTCCGATGTCCAGGCACGCACGCCCCTCGCTCCCGGGGAGAGCCTTTTGCATTGTCACATATAATTATAAAATTCACTTGATTTTTAAGCATAATCATCATATATTATAAATAACCGAAAGGTTATTGGGCTGAGCAATATGCGCTCCTGGTCCACCGAAACGGCGTGGGGATCCCGCGCCATTTTTTTTATCCTTTTAATAATTGGAATATCCTTACCTTGGCAGAAAAAATTTTGAGCTGCTTCATAGATGAAGCTGGAGATTTTGGAGAATTTGAAACTCATTCACCATTTTATATTGTTTCTGTCATAGTTCATAATCAATCGGATTCTTTGCAAAGCGAAATAGATGGACTGGAACATTATCTAACAGAGTTAGGTTACCCTCATCATGCAATCCATACCGCACCATTAGTACGTCGTGAAGCTGATTATCAATTTCTTGAAATGGAAAAACGAAAAAAGCTTTTTAATCTTTTATTTCGCTTTACACGAATGTGTCCGATTAATTTTTTTACTGCACAGGTAAAAAAATCCGAATGTGCAGATTCTGATATTCTTGAGGCAAAAATAACTAAAGAAATAAAAAATAAACTTATAACTTGTATGGACTACTGGCATACATTTGATAAAATTATCATTTATTATGATAATGGACAAAAGCAACTTAAACGAATATTAAATATTCTCTTTAATTCCATGTTTTCAAATGTTGAAGTTCGTAAAGTAAACCCAGTTGACTATAAATTATTTCAGGTTGCAGATTTAATCTGTACGCTTGATCATATAAAAGCAAAAATTGATATAGGCCTGTTTTCAAATTCAGAAGAGGAATTCTTTACATCAAAACATGAATTTAAGAAGAACTATTGGCGTAAACTCGATGCTCAACGTATTAATTAAAATCTTGTACTCAGCTTCAATAATCTTTACTACAATCGTTACTACAATCGCAGCCTAACCACAAGCTTTAAGGCGTCTGCCCCAAAAAGAACAAACACCCGATAACCAAATGATTACACCTAATTCTTTGTAACACAAGTATTTAGGCATAAAAAAAGCCTTCCAGAAATGGAAGGCTTTAGGCGGCTCCTGCTGGGCTTGAACCAGCGACACATGGATTAACAGTCCATTGCTCTACCGACTGAGCTAAGGAACCATCAGTTCATTGCTGAACGTGAATATTAATATATTGAAAACACACCTTTCTGTCAATAGGTCAGAACAGATTTCTGTGCATTTTTTTAAATATTTATGTTATAATCTGAATATGACAAAAGCCGAAGTTCGAAAACAAATCAAAGAAACACTGTCTGTTATAAAAGCAGGGCTTCCTTCTCAATCAAGAAAAATCTGCGATCTTATTATATCTTCAAATCGTTATACTTCCTGCACCACCCTTCTGGCCTACATGCCCCTTGCAGACGAGGTTGATATTTTACCCGTAATTACAGATGCCCTGAAAAAAGGTAAAAAAGTTTTTCTTCCCCGGGTTTTTCAGGACTCAAACAAAATGGAATTTTACCGCTACGAGGCCGACACTAAAACCTCGGCAGGCAGTTTTGGAATACAGGAACCCGCCCCCGATGAAGCAAAAAGCTTTTCCCGTTTTCTCGAAAAAATGTCTATAAATGAATATTCTCCGGCTGCCCACTCTTCAAACTATGTAGATATTCCAGAGCCTTCACAATCTGCAGAGCACATATTGATTCTGGTGCCCGGCCGCGCCTTTACAAAAAGCGGCAAACGCATTGGCCGCGGAAAAGGCTTTTACGACATCTACCTTTCAAGCCTGCCCCAGATTTTTGACATAAAAAAATCCGGCGTGTGCTTCAGCGAGCAGCTACTCCCTGAACTTCCCACAACACCGGATGATATTATGATGGATAACGTTTTTACTTCTGCAGAATAAACTCTACGCGTCTGTTCTTCCAGTTGTTATCCTTATCCTTAGGATTTGCAACAGGCTGTGTACCACCCTTTCCGTCTGTAGAAAGACTTGAGGCACTTACACCCTTCTTTGTAAGGTAAGCCTTAATTGCATCTGCACGTTCCTTAGAAAGAGGCATAGAAGCACGTCCCCATTCCTGAGGATTATCTACAGTCTCTTCGTTAGGATTATCTGTAATCTTGTTAGCATGTCCTACGATAGTAACCTTGTAATCCTTGAACTTCTTAAGAATATCTGCAATACGGTTCAATACCTTAATATTATTATCTACCTTAGCAGAATCAAGCTTAGCATTTGCAGTCTGGAAGTTTGCAGCGTCAGACTCGAAGATGATAGAAGGAACTGCCATCTTCAAAAGGTTTCCGTCGCGGATTACAAGAACATCAACAGGAATTACACCGTTTACAGTAGATGTCATTCCAAGGTTGTCTGTTACAGTAAATGCGTAAGGATAATCCATAGCAGACTGAACGCGTTCTGCATTTCCCTTGGCATCTTTCTGAAGGTTACTCAAACCGTCCCAGATGATTCTTTCTGTAATCTGGCTCTTACCGGAAGTTTTCCAGAAGTCCTTACCCTTAGGATCTGAAATTACAAAAGACCAGCTCTTAATCTTAGCCTTTGTAGAACCAGAAAGTTTGATATACAGATCATCATCTACACCATCGTTATCAGGGCTGAAGTATTCTGGAGCAGTCTTTACGCTGAGTTTTGGAGCAGTTGCTGTACAGATAAATGGAGCAGAAACTGCACTTACCTTATTTCCTGTTATGTAAACAATTTCGAGTGTTCCGGTGAAGGTTCCTTCACAGGCAAGACCGTCTTTACCGGCACCGTTCCAGTTGATGCTTGCAGGAAGATTTGCACTGTCTTTTTCTGAAAGGGCATAAACGCTTGTTCCGTCTTCCTTGCGAACATCAAAGTTCCATGACTTGATATTATCAGCTACAGAAGTACGAACTTCAAACTTCTGAAGGTCGAGGTAGCCATCGTTATTAGGAGAGATTCCTTCATATTCAGCAGTGATGTAAGCCTTTGTTTCGCGGTTATCAAGAGTAATTCCCTTGAGTTCTGTAGAGAAGCTGTTTCCAGCGTCATCAGTTGAGAAAATTACGATATTGTATTTTCCATCAGCTGCCATATTTCCGGCTTCATCAGTACCATCCCAGGTAAAGTTGTCTTTACTTCCATTCCATGAGAACTTGCGGACAGCCTTATCCTTAGCATCGCGAACCTCTGCATTCCAGAGCTTTTCTGCAGTGCTTTCCTTGATGCTTACAGGAATATTTTTCTGAGCACCGTTTCCGTTTGGAGAGAATGAAGACCATGGAATTTCAGCAGCAAGCTTTGGAGCTGCAGTATCAAGCTCAAAGTCCTGGGTTGAAGCAGAAGCTGTAGAACCGTTTACAGCAAGAACAGAAAGCTGTGCCGAATAGACTCCGTCTGCACAAAGCATTTTTGCGCTGTCTTTTCCGTCCCATACAAAGTTTACAGGAAGTTTTTTATTTTCTTTTACAGAATAAACTGTATTTCCTTTTTTATCGCGGATGATAAATTCAAATGAAGCAACGTCCTTTGTTGCAGTTACCGGTGTAAAGGTAATTGTATCCTTTACTTTATTACCGTTTGGAGAGAATGCCTTGTCTGACATAGCAAGAAGCAGCTGAGCTTCTGTTGTATCAAAGGTTACGGTTTCTGTTGTCTGGCTCACACCTGTATTTCCGGCAAGGTCTGTTCCAATCAAAACAAAGCGGTACTGACCTTTGTCTGCAATTGAACCGTCAGATGAAATACCATTCCATACAACTTCACTTGGAGGATATTCTCCAAAGTCGTAAGAATTAACAGCCTTACCTGCTGCATTCTGAATTTCACCCTTCCATGAAGGAACTGTAGCTCCGTCTGAAGGAACCGGAGTAATCTTAAAGGTAACTGTATCTTTTGAACCTGCACCAAATACCTTTTCAGAAGCAGTAATCTGAGCAGCAGGCTTATCTGTATCAAGCACAAGAACCGGAGAAGAAATTGGAGCCGGTTCATATCCGTTCAAATATTTTGCAGTAACTACAGCCTGATACTTTCCATCCTTAAGCTGCTTGCCGCTTTCATCGTTTCCGTCAAAAACAATCTGTGCAGGAGGCACAGCCCCACTGTTATTCTGATTGTAAGTTCGAACAACCTTTCCGCCATTGTCTTTTACTGTAACCGCCCATTCAACAAGCTTATTACCAGATTTTTCTTCCGGAACAGGAATAGTTACATCAAGAGTAACAACTCCATTCTTGCTTTCTGTCTTAGGAGAGAAATAGCGGGAACCCTTTACATAAAGGTTTGTAGCAGGCTTTTCTGCAGAATAAATGATGTTTGTGATTGAAGCTGGTGCAGAAGTGTTTCCTGCACGGTCTGTTGCAGAAATCTCGTATGAATAAACGCCGTCAAATACCTGAGAATCCTGGTCGTTTGTACCCTTCCACTGGAATTCAGCAGGTTCAGCATTTACCCATTTTACAGTTTTAACAACATTTCCATCGGCGCTCTTGAAAAGTCCAACCCATTCATCTTCAACAGAACCTGTCTGTCTGATTCTAAGGGCAGATTTTGCACCTTCACCAAAAATCTTGTCAGAAGGTTGAGAAAGCTCTACATCAGGAGCAAGAGTATCAACTACAACCTCATATTCCTTTGTTTTACCGGTATTACCGTTATCATCAGTTGCAGTTATATAATAAAAATAACTTCCGTCCGGAGCAGTTTCACCATTGTTCATTGCACCATTCCAGATAACAGACTCTGGAACTGTTACACCCTGTTTTTTTGAAAAAAGCTGCTTAAAGAAAGCCTTAAATGTAAGCTTTGCAGGACGAGCAATTTTATTTTCAATTGTGCGGACAACATTGTGGTTAGAATCCATAATTACAAGACTCCAGCCCTGTACATAACGCTTGTCCGAAATTTTCATTGGTATTACAAGTTCATCCTGAATACCATCGCTGTTTGGTGAAATATATTTTGGTTCAGCAGCAGCAAAAATTGTAACTGAGGCCAGAAGAAGGCCAGAAATTAAAATCTTCTTATTCATCATCATCTCCTTCCTACCGGCTATTCTTTTTCATCCCATACAAGAATCTTAGGAGCTTCATTGTCTGCCATACCCAGGTCAATGTCTACTCCACCAGAAATTGCATGAAGAGTTTCGTCATAGTTCTTATAACCGGCTGAAACTGCCATTTCGCTCTGGCTCCAGCCATTATCTTCAAGATACTGATTATTTTTTACGTTGAATGAGAACTTATAGAGGAAAGACACAGAAGGAATATAGCTGTTTTTGCCATTTACGGCTTCTTTCAGGTTAAACCTCTCTCCAAGGCTTATATAAAAAGCATTCTTAAAGGCTACCTGGGCATTAAAATCTACTATAAGATTCTGGAAGCATGGAACTGAAAAATCAAGACCTAAACCGATTTTCGCAATTTCTGTATCAAGGATTGTTCCTGCGGCTCCAAACTTTAATGTTGCAAGTGTCGGGAATGGTGTGCTTTCCTCTTCTTCATCAACACCCAGAGTTGGAATATTTGTATACATCTTTCCAAGATTAAGTACAGAAGCAGCAATACGGAAATCGCTGAAAGGTCCAAGATTTCCAAGGGTATAAAGAGCACCTGCATCTGCATACACAGACCAGTCATTATCCGGATCCCAGATAAAACCACCGCCGGCATTAAGACCTACACTAAGCTGGTCTGTAATTTCTTTTGAAAGTCCGGCTCTGAAATTGATAGATTTTCCAAGAGGAAGTTCATACAATTCAGCAAAAGTACCGTCTACATGTCCGCTGAATATAAATCGCTTAAAAGGAATAAGTATTCCAGACTGGAAAGCATGACCTATATGTTTTGCATTTATATCATTTGCTGAATAAAGAAATGTATAACCTGCAGTAAGGTTTACACGCTGCTCTCTTGCAGTAAGTGCCGGATTCACAAGAATTGAATCTGCATTTGCATCAAACAAAGCACCACCTGTAACAGAATTTGCGCCAGAAAGATTTACTGGACTTGCAATCATATTTAAGTCCTCTCCTCCTGCCGGCGGGTTGTAAGAATATGCAGCTGTCAAAAGCATGCCTGCTGCAAATAACGTGAATAATAGTTTTTTCATAAAATCTCCTTCACAAGTAGTATTCACAAAAAAAACAACGCTGCTTCACAAAAGCAACGTTTTTATAATAATTTAATTAATTATATTCATAAATCAAAGCGACTGCAAGTTACCATTGATTTATTGTTCTTTATGCACATATCCTTGAATTATTGTAGTTTTTACCATATTATAGTAAACATGGACAGTACAAAAAATAAATCAGAAAGCGCTTCATCTAATAAACCGGCTGTAAAAGAGAGTTTCTTTCAGTCGCTGCTTTCTTCATTATTTAAATCCTCTAATCCGGAAGCAGAGAAAAAACGCCGCTTAAAGAATCTAGCTAAAACAATTTCTAAAACAAAATACCATGCCTATTATCGTCCTTCTACAGGCGAAATGCTGGGACCTTTCGGAAAATTGATGTTTGATTTGTACAAAGCAGTTTCTTCGGCTCAAACATTTTTCCGCAATACACAGAATCCGCAGATTTTCAAACGCCAGATTATAAACTATGTTCTTTCTGAAAATCAGATGACTCTTCTCGACGAACTTGATGAACAGAAAATTCTTGAACAGGCCAGAAAAGTTCCTTTTGCAAAGCTTCAACAGGATGTTGAGCACAAGCTTCAGGTTTTCACAAATGATTTTAATGAAACCCGCGCCGCTAAAGCCGACTCTCTTGAAAAGGCATTTTCAATTTTCCAGGACTTCTGCGAGTTTGATTATTATATGATTCTCAAGAAGTTTGATTCTTCATATCAGGAATTTTCATTCAATGCCCTGCCTCGTCTGGAAAAAGTAAACGGCGAATATATTATTGATGACCTTAAGGACTTCCTCGCCGTAGCCTACAGCATTACAGATGATTCTGTAGACTGGAATGTTCTTTTTGATATGTTCAAGGAAACACAAAGCCGCGAACTCATTTCTATGGGAAACTGGAAAAAGATAATTGCTAAGATTAAGAATATTCAGTCTTCAAAATCGCTTGATTATATTGTACAGCATATTTCACAGGATTTTACCTACGAGACTAAAACCTCTTATCATCATGCCTCTGTAATCGAGCCTTATATCGAAAAAATTGAAACTGACACAAGAAATCTTATGGCAAAAATCGAAACAGAACAGAAGGAATCAAAGGCTTCTTCTATCTGTATGCAGATTTTTGGAACAGCAGATCCTCAGAGCTTAAAATATTACACAGCAGAGTTCAACGCACCTCTCGAAAAGAAAGGTCTTTCTGTTCTTGAGTACACAGAACCTCTCAACTATCTTAAAACCTTCCTTGTTGAGTTTGTTAAAAAGGCAATCCGCGAATATTATGATGTTGTAGTAATCCGAGGTCAGTGGGATGCTACCCTTTCCGCTCCTATGTCTAACGCATATCAGGAACTGCTTAAACTTTCTGATGAAGTAACAAGTTTTGATGAAATGATGGCAGAAGAAGGAACTATGGGCGTAAAAGTAAAAACCCTGCTTCCAAAAACTGCCCATGATGCCGGTGCTGAAAACATCATAAACCGCGTTGTTTCAGATGCAAACGAAACAGCCCGCGGTTACATAATTCAGGGAACCCAGAATCTTATTACAATCGGTAAGACTGTAAAACAGCTTATTGAAGATTACGTCCTTCCTAAGCCTGTAATCGTACAGAACTGGAAGGAACTGGAAAAATACATTGAAGAACCAATGAAGGAATTCAGCGTAAATATCTACAAGAAGATTTATCTTTTTGTTCAGCTGATGCAGACATATATCAGTTAAGGATAAACACGCTGGTTTCGATACACCGCTTACGCGGCACTCAACCAGCGTCACGTCCGGTGGTTGAGTAGACACGAAGTGTCGTATCGAAACCACCATTACCTCATTGCCTGCATCTTATTACTTATACGTGTACCAATCACCTGAATAATCTCTACCATCAAAAGAATAATCACAACCGAGCCTACCATGTATTCTACACGGTAGCGCTGGTAACCGTAACGGATTGCTACGTCTCCAAGTCCGCCGCCGCCTACAGTACCGGCCATAGCAGAATATCCAATCAGATTGATAATTGTCAAAGTTACACCATTTATAATAGAAGGAAGTGCTTCCGGCAAAAGAATCTTAAAAATCAGCTGGCGGTCTGTAGAGCCCATTGAACGGCCTGCGGCAATTACTCCCGGGTCAACCTCTTTTAAGCTGGACTCAATTACGCGGGCAACAAAAGGAGCCGCAGCAATTGTAAGCGGTACAATAGAAGCTTTTGTTCCAATTGCAGTATGTACAATTACACGTGTAAAAGGAAAAAGCAGAATTACAAGAATTACAAAAGGAATTGCACGCAGAATATTAATAATCACAGAAAGCACCTGATACAAAAGCTTTTTAGGTCTCAAACCCGCTGCCGGGTCGCTTGTGCAAAGCAGAACTCCAAGAGGAATACCAAGAATCATACTAAATATAGTAGAAAACAATACCATTATAAGGGTCTGCCAGGTAGCTTCTCCAATTACAGAAAGATATTTTACTAATTCCGGACTCATATTACTCACCTGCCTTTTCTACTATTATATTCTGATTTCTAAGGTACTCGAGGGCTTCAGAAACCTGAAAACCGGTAAAGTCTACAATCATCTTACCAATGTCACCATCTGTAAGATGCTGAACACCAGCCGCCCTGATATTAAATTCAACATCAAACTTCTTTGCTACATTACTGAGAACCGGAGCCCCCTGCTTGTCGCTAGGGAAGCTGAGTTCATATTCACCACCCTCTGTAGACCAGCGGATAATGTCAGAACCGTTTGCATCAGGCTTACGGTCGCTGCCGATATGAGAAATAAAATCCTTGGTTACAGGGCTCTTAGGATTTAAGAAGATATCATTTACAGAGCCGACTTCTACCAGCTTACCTTCGTTGATTACCGCAACCTGGCTGCAGGCATCGCGAACAACCTCCATCTGGTGGGTAATCATTACTACAGTAAGATTCATCTGGCTCTGGATTTTGCGGATAAGGTTTAAGATTGATGTTGTTGTCTGCGGATCAAGGGCACTTGTAGCCTCATCGCAGAAAAGAATATCAGGCTTGTTTGCAAGGGCACGGGCAATTGCAATTCTCTGCTTCTGACCACCACTCAAAGTACTGATTCGGGCATTTTTGCGGTCCGAAAGCTCTACAATTTCCAGAAGCTCATCTACGCGGCGGTTTATTTCATCTTTTGGAAGCCCGCAGATTTCCATTGGATAAGCAATATTCTGACCAGCCGAACGTGAAGAAAAAAGATTGAAGTTCTGAAAAATCATACCAATGCGGCGGCGGCGCATAACCAGTTCTTTTTCATCAAGGTTGTCTACCCGCTGACCATCATATAAAACTTCACCGGAATCCGGCTTTTCCATCATACTGATAAGGCGCACAAGGGAAGATTTTCCCGCACCACTTTTTCCGATAATTCCAAAAATCTGATTTGAAGGAATTGTAAGGGATATGTCATTTACGGCTGCAACCTTTGAAAGTCCGTCGGCAGAGTCGTAAACCCTCACTAAATTGTTTAAATCTATCTGCATTCTTCTATTATATTAAATGATAAAAAGTTTTTCAAATCAACGCGAACTTATATTCGTCCCCTCCCGTGAAAAAAGCCTGTCGCCAACGGGATGATGTTGTCGCCAGACTTTTTTCACTACGGGTACGAATATAAAAAACTGTAAATAAAAAACTTTTTTTCTAAACTTAATCAACCGAATGCCGATAGTTTTAATAAGGTGGCCGGTGGATTTCGCCGGTGCAAAGAGGAAATTTTATGGAACAGAAAAAGACATTATGGATTATTGCCGCGGTCGGCGTATTTCTGCTGGTAGTTCTTGGAGTACCGGCAATCCTTCATTATCCTTCAAGAAATCCCGTTCCCGCTTATGCAAGCATCTCTCCGGTAGAAAAAAAGACTTCTCAGGGAGGCTGGACAAAACCTGCTGCAGAGGTTGAAGCTGCAAAGGTAAATGATCTTGTAGTTCTTGCTGATAATGCCACAATCTATTCACAGAATACAGAGCTTCCTTCTGGCAATGGTACAACAATCGACCTGAACGCTCTTAAAAACGAACTTGTAACAGATACACAGCTTCAGGCTCAGCCACAAAACATCAACATTACAGTTAATATTCCAGAAACAAAGGAAGAAGTAAAAGTTGCTCCTAAAACAGAAACTCCATATGTTGCAAAAGAGGAACCAGTTGTAAACACAGTAAAAACTGTTCAGAAGGCCGAAGTAAAAGCTGAAAAAACTGCTAAAGCTCCAAAAACAAACGCTGTAGCAAATGCAAATACACAGAAGGCAGCACCTGCTCCAAAAGCAGAACCAAAGAAAACTCAGTACTGGGTACAGGTTGCCGCTTACAGCAATAAAAAAGGTGCAGAAGGAGCACGTTCTATTCTTGATGAAAACAAGATTCCTTCAGATATCTTTACTTACAGAGATAACAAAGACAAGCTTTACTACCGTGTTCGTGTAGGACCTTACACAACAAAGAGCGAAGCAGAATACTGGCGAACAAGAATTATCAAAATCAGCGATATTGATAATGCTAACGACAGTTATATTACAAGTACTACAATCTAATTATACATTATTGAGAAAGGCCGGTGGTTTCGATACGATGCTTCGCATCACTCAACCACCGGTATTTTTTTTTTAACTTTTTTCTAAAAAAACTTCCTTTTTTGACACACTTTATACTACTTATAAGGTGTGAGGAAATTATATTTATTTGCAATTCTGATTACAGCAGCTGCAGTAAATCTCTGTAATGCTAAAGAGCCCTATCATCTGGAATTATACGGTGATTCTCAAAAAACCGGCGGAACCCGATTTTCAACACCTGTAACAGAATTTCGGGTGGCAAGCAGGCCAGAAAAAATCAATTTCGGATTACTCTTTACAAGTGAAAATCTTTTCAAAAAATTACCCATAGAGTTTAAATACGGGAATCTTTCTTTTGCAGGTTCACTTTCAAAGCTGAACTCTCCGGAATTGAGCAATGGTACATCTCCTTTTTCAAGCAGCAGCCTTTCTGCGAGCTGTGTCACTGCAAATCTGCCGGGTTATTCCTCTTTTTCTAAAGCTGAAAGTGCTTTTATGCAGATGAAGCTGAATCACCTGGCAAGGCTCCCCTTTTTACTCACTATGAACATGGCCGTAAATCCGGAAACTTCTTCTCCTCTTTTTTCAACTCTCCTTTCAAAAAAGTTTTTCTCAAATCAATTATCATTATCAGCTTCGTTTACAAGCGGCTCTTTCATATATGAGGACAAGAACTCTTCTTCATGGTTTCTTGATTCTCCCTACTACGCGGAAGATGAAGGCTTTTGTTCTCTATTACAAATTTCCTCGGATTACCGGAAAAAAAAGAGCAGAAATGGAATTCATTCTGCTTTTATGGCAGCATTCTATGAATCTCCCTTTGGCCCTTATACAGTAATTTATAGAAGTGATTTAAAATTCAATATTCACAGGACAGAGTTTTTCCTTTCTGCCTTTTTAAATGAATACGAAGATACCCTTACAAGCTCCGGAAAAGAGCTGGATCCCTGCACCCAGTTTAAAGCCGGTTTTATAAGCAAAAAGCCTTTTCTTACTGGCAGTCAGAAGTTATTATTTATCAAATATGGTATTAATGCCTTCACACGAATAAACCTTACAAAAGAAGAACATCCTCTTCGTATTAATACAGGCATTCAACTCTCTTCGGATTTAACAGCAATTTCCTTTTCCGTTTCTGCAGATTCAAAAATACTTTCACCTTCTCCCGACACTCCGTCTCAGTCTCTGGAAAAAGACAGCTTCACTTTTCAAATCAAAAATTCCTGGAATCTGAAAAAAATAACTCCAGCTTTTTCAACAACCTTAGAAGCAGGTCATTACAAGTTTTCAACAAGTCTTTCTTTTCCCCCGGATAAAAAAAATTATAAAATCAGCAGCAATTGTGCCTTCAGTTTTTCTACTGAAGATGGAGAAATCGCAGACCGTAAAATTTCAGCTTCATTAAACTGCAGATTTAACTATAAAATGCTGACGATTATAGGAAAACTGTCTGCAACTATTGAATAGGTCGCAATTTTTCATTAAAATAGACAGACACTATTATTTTAGGAATATTTTTTTTAAAAGAGGTATTAATATGGCTTGGGATATTTCAAAAGTAAGAAATATCGGTATCAGTGCCCACATTGACTCTGGAAAGACAACAACTTCAGAACGTATCTTGTTCTACTGTAACAAGATTCACGCAATTCACGAAGTTCGTGGTAAGGACGGTGTTGGTGCTGTAATGGATAACATGGAACTGGAACGTGAACGTGGTATCACAATCCAGTCTGCTGCTACTCAGGTTCAGTGGAAAGACTACACAATCAACCTTATCGACACACCGGGTCACGTTGACTTCACTGTAGAAGTTGAACGCTCACTCCGCGTACTCGACGGCGCTATCATGATTCTTTGTGCCGTTGCCGGTGTTCAGTCTCAGTCAATCACTGTAGACCGCCAGCTTAAGCGCTACCATGTACCTCGTGTTGCATTTGTAAACAAGTGTGACCGCCAGGGTGCTAACCCACTCCGCGTTCGTCTCCAGCTCCGCGAAAAGCTCGGTTTGAACGCATATATGATGGAGCTCCCAATTGGTTTGGAAGACAAGCTCGAAGGTGTTGTAGACCTCGTTGGAATGAAGGCTATCTACTTCGACGGACCAAACGGTGAAGATCTCCGCATCGCAGAAATTCCTGCAAACTTGAAAGACGATGCAGAAAAGTACCGCGAAGAACTCCTCGACGCAGCTTCTATGTTCGATGACTCTTTGATGGAAGAAATCATGGAAAAGGGTTACGATGGAGTTGCAGAAGACAAGATTATCGCTGCTATCCGTAAGGGAACTCTTGCTGAGCAGTTCGTAGGTGTATTCTGCGGTTCAGCTCACGTAAACAAGGGTATCCAGCCACTTCTCGATGCTGTAGTACGCTACCTCCCTGCTCCAAACGAAGTACGCAACGTTGCTCTCGACCTCGACAACAACGAAGCTGAAGTTGAACTTGAATCAGTTGATAACAAACCTTGTGTTGCACTTGGTTTCAAACTTGATGATGGTCAGTATGGTCAGCTTACATATACTCGTGTTTACCAGGGTAAAATTAAGAAGGGAGAAGAACTTTACAACACACGTACAAAGAAGAAGTTCAAGGTTGGACGTCTTGTACGTATGAACTCTGCTCAGATGGAAGATATCAACGAAGGTTGTGCAGGTGATATCGTTGCACTCTTCGGTGTTGACTGTGCATCTGGTGATACATTCGTAAGTGGTGGAATTAACTATTCTATGGCTTCTATGTACGTTCCAGAACCTGTAATTTCTTTGTCTATCACACCAAAAGACAAACAGGCTTCTATGCAGATGTCTAAGGCTCTTAACCGCTTTACAAAAGAAGACCCAACATTCCGTGTATATACAGACCCAGAATCTAACGAAACAATTATTAAGGGTATGGGTGAGCTTCACCTTGAAGTATACGTAGAACGTATGCGCCGTGAATATAACTGTGAAGTAACAACTGGTGCTCCACAGGTTGCTTACCGTGAATCTATCACTCAGCGGGGTGACTTTAACTACACTCATAAGAAGCAGACTGGTGGTTCTGGTCAGTACGGTCGTGTTGCCGGATTCATGGAACCAGATTCAGAGAAAGACTACGAGTTCGTAGACGCAATTAAGGGAGGTGCAATTCCTAACGAATACATCCCTTCTTGTGATAAAGGTTTCCAGAAGGCTATGAAGGAAGGTTCTTTGATTGGAGCTCCTATTGTAGGTGTTAAGATCACAATTAATGATGGTCAGTACCACCCTGTAGACTCTAACGATAACGCATTCCAGATTGCTGCTATTGGTGCTTTCCGTGAAGGTTACCTCAAGGCTAAGCCAGTAATCCTCGAACCAATCATGAAGGTACAGATGACTGCACCTACAGAGTTCCAGGGTAACTTGTTCGGTCTTATCAACCAGCGCCGTGGTGTAATTGTTGATTCAACTGATGAAAACAACACATCTACTGTAAACGCAGAAGTTCCACTTTCAGAAATGTTCGGATTCTCTACTATCCTCCGTTCTTCAACTCAGGGTAAGGGTGAATTCACAATGGAATTCCTCAAGTACGGTAAGGTTCCTAATGCTGTTGCTGATGAACTCATCGCTAAGCACAAGGCAGCAAAGGAAGCTGGTAAGAAATAAGCTGTAACATCCGGTGGTTGAGTAGCCCATAGGGCGTATCGAAACCACCACAGACTAAATCGACGGTGGTTTCGATACACTTCGCTTCGCGAAGCACTCAACCACCGTTTTTTTTATGTCTCCGGTGGTCGAGTGCCGCGAAAGCGGTATATCAAGACCACTTTTTTATTTGATTTATATTCATTCCTAGTTTAGAATAGACTAAGTAATCAGATAGCTGATTTAAAAATATTTGCACCTCAGGAGGTCAACTATGGATAAAAAAGATTTAATTGCTCACAGCCCAGTGAGATATTTCGACGTAACAAATGCAGGCTTAAAAGACGGCGAAATGGGACTTATCACAGCAAAAAAAGGACTTGGAAAGACTTCCATTCTGGTTCAGTTCGGAATTGACAGCCTTCTCAATGACAAAGCCCTCGTTCATGTTTCTTTTGACCAGCAGTCATCAAATGTAATTGCCTGGTATTCAAGCGTTCTTGCAGAAATCGCAAAGAAAAAGAGCCTTAATCTTGATGATGTAAATGAAGAAATTGTCCGCAACCGCACAATTTTGAATTTTAACCAGGAAACCTTCACACTGCCAAAGGTTGTTAATACACTTAAAGCAATGAAAGACGGCGGCATTAAAATCAGCACTATTGTAGTTGATGGTCTTGATATGAATAAAGCTTCTGCCGCAGACATAAAATGCTTTGCAGATTTCATTAAGGCAGAAAAAATGACAGCCTGGTTCAGCTTTACAAACGAAGCTGCAGACCTCAAAGGCACGCTCGATGCAGACAAGCTGGCAAACTTTACTACAGTAGCCCACCTTGCAGCAGAAGGAAAAGCCCTTTCTCTCGAGATTCTTAAAAACGGCGAAGGAAAAGTAAACCTTGATGCTAAAACACTTTTGATGTGTAAGGCATAAATCTTAAAAAAAGTGCACTGAAAAGTGCACTTTTTTTATCTCCCGCGTGTCTAAATATATGTAAACAAACTCAAACATGGGAGATTTATATGAAAAAGACCATCACTTATCTTATAACTACACAGGTACTGATTTTAGCTTCAGTAGCTTCTTTATTATTTTCAAGCTGTATTATCGTTCACCCGGATGATGAAATTATTGTTGAAAAGAAATCTACAACAGCCGTTTCAACAACAACCTCTACCCCTGCAGTTGACACCTACAACATCACCTGCAAAAATATGACACATTTTGTTGTAACAGACTGGTGTGTAAAAAAAGACAACATTGTAACTTATGCAAACTCTGGTAGTAATCGCGCCATCAGACCAGATGGAGGAGAAGACATGATTACAGATCTTCCTGAAGGCTACTACAAGATTTATTTCAGTTTTGAAGATGATTATCAGCTCAATCCTGATGATTACTTCAGCAGTGACAGCGTTTACCTTAATCAGGATGTTACTTATTGCCTTTATCAAAGAAATTCTACTTACACTGTAGAATGCCGTTCTGCAGGCCTTACCCCTGAACTCTACCTTCTTGGTTCCGATGGTTCAGAAATTACACTTGTAAAATAGTGTCATAGTACTTTATAATATTACCCGTAATTAGACAGGAGACCTATATGAAAAAAATTATACCGATTTTACTTGTAGCCATAACAACCATTATGCTTTCAAGCTGTATCATTATTGCAGAAGAACCAAAATATACAATATATTTTTATAATGATACCTACACACAGCATGTCTATGACTGGTATGTAAAAGATGCAGACGGATATAATCATGTAGCATCAAAAGATTATTGCATGGTTGCTCCAGGAGAATATGACTATATTGATGATCTTTCAAAAGATTATTATGAGGTATGGTTCTGTGTTTATTCAAGCAGATCTACAGATTTATATTTGCACACAAATCAGATTAAACTTGATAGAGATACAACTTTTAGACTTGCAAATGAAGAATTTATAATTGGTTCTCCACGAACAGCTGCTGATATTACATCTATCGAAGAAACCGATGAATCAAAATTTGTTCTTATAGATTCAGAAGGAAATACATATCAATTGTTTAGTGCTAACGAATAATTAACAAAAACCACACGGATTGGATTTTGCTAACGCAAAATCATAAATAAAAAAAGGAATTGCGTTAGCAATTCCGAATCCGTGAAAATCATTAAGGCCCTCGAGGCTTATCATGTTATAAACATGATATCCTAATTAAACGAAGGAGGAACCTTAATGAGATTCTATAAGAACCATCATCAATTTTACATTGGTATTGATTT